>OLPP01000061.1_pt1 | contig 121921 bp, 169 predicted proteins | sample 1643151 | NCBI WGS metagenome assembly OLPP01 (sample SAMEA3136679, study PRJEB25190) | human gut metagenome | biome: human gut; feature: human-associated habitat; material: faeces | place: Austria | collected 2013 | reverse complement strand
TTAAGTTGTCCTTTTTATTTTTGCACCTTTTTCTAATTTTTAACTTTTTGTTTTACATCCTCCTTACTATTCTACTTAAATTCATATTCTTTTAAATGAAGTCCATCAACTATTGTCAATTCAAAATACATTTCATAAAAATACTGATTAAAAATTATCATTATCATCTTATATCCATTTATATCAATTCTTTTCATTGTGTCAAAAACAATGTTTATTTTGTCAACATAATATACATCCTCTTTTTCAATATTTTCTTCAATATTATCTCCAACATTTTTATCAATTCTTACAATGTTTTCTACATTATTTTTCTCTATGTTTTCAAATACATTCTTTTCAAAAAAGTTTCACGACAAAGTCTTTTGAAATAACATTAATTTCGAAGGTTACTCTTATAGTATGACGAAATAATTTTGGATAGGTTACACTTTATTGGACAATTCTAAAGAGAACTGTTTATAATAAATAAAAATGAAATGAGGTAACCAAAATGGCAAGAGAAAGAAGAAATTACACTGATGAATTAAAAAAGAAAATTGTTGAATTGTATAATAGTGGAAAACCAAGGGCTAAACTTGTAAGAGAGTATGAGTTAACACCATCGGCTTTATCATCATGGATCAATAAATACAATAATTCAGGTTCATTTAAAGCAGAAGATAACAGAACTCCTGAAGAAAATGAATTAATCAAACTTCGTAAAGAAAATCAACGATTAAAAATGGAAAATGACATTTTAAAGCAAACAGCGCTGATTATGGGACGAAAATAAATATTATTTTATCCAATTCGTATAAATATCCAATCAGCGCGATGTGTAAATTACTCAATATTTCAAGCTCATCTTTATATTACGCTAAAAATAAACCTGCAAAAAAATATAACGCAGAAGAAGAAAAACTAACACAACATATTAAAGAAATATTTAAAAATAGTCGTAATAACTATGGATCTAGAAAAATCAAAGTTGAATTAAAGAAAAAAGGAATTATAGCCAGTAAGCAACGAATTAGACGTATCATGAAGGAAAATGGCCTTGTATCAACGTACACAGTCAAACAATATAAAGTGCATAAACAGACATGCAATAACGATAAAATAGATAACAAGTTAAAACGAAATTTCAATCAAGAAGAAAGAATGAAAGTAATTGTAAGTGATTTAACTTATGTCAATGTTGCAGGAAAATGGAACTACATATGTTTAATGTTAGATCTATATAACAGGGAAATTGTAGGCTATACAGCAGGAAAACATAAGGATGATGATTTGGTTAGAAAAGCAATAACTACAATAAAATATGATTTAAATAAAATTGAAATATTTCATACAGACAGAGGAAATGAATTTAAAAATAATATTATAGATGAAGTACTAGATACTTTTAAAATAGATAGGTCACTTAGTGCTAAAGGATGTCCATATGATAATGCAGTAGCAGAAGCAACCTACCTATAAATCAAAATTTTAAAAGCAGTTTAAGAGTACTTCGCATAATGTATATTATATAACTTTTATAGTATATATAAATAGTTTTTTATTATTTTAACTATTTATATACTTGTATTAGATAATAATAAAATATGTGCATAACATGACAAGTATTACGGAAATAAACATAACAAATATGAATATAAGTTTATTATTACTTTTAAGATTTTTATATAAAGCTAGAAATGAAACGATAAATAATAATATGGATATAAGATAAAATGAATATAAAATAACATTACTGTGCATTTGAATTGCAAATATAAATAATAAAACTCCTAATAAATCCGCAAATAACGAATAAAGAATGATTTTTCTATTTTCCATTTTTCTATCCCTATTTTAATAATTCTAATATAGATGAACCTATACCATTATATTTAACATTGAAGTTATCGCAAATTGTAGAACCGATAATTCCAAAAGAATCACCATCATTTAATACTTTCATTTCATTAAATTGTTTTGAATAAATTATAAGTGGTACTTGTTCACGTGTATGATCTGTTCCTCTATATGTTGGATCATTTCCATGATCAGCAGTAACCATTAATAAATCATCATTTTTTAATTCGTTTATTAATTTTCCTAATTGTACATCGAATTCTTCAATTGCTTTTCCATAACCAGCAGCATTTCTTCTATGCCCATAGACCGCATCGAAATCAACTAAGTTAATAAATGCTAAACCATTAAAATTGTCACTTGCTAATTCAATAGTTTTATTCATACCATCTTCATTACTTACTGTTTTAATTTTTCTTGTAATCCCTTGATCAACAAATATATCTGGTATTTTACCTACACCTATAACATCTAATCCCGCATCTTTTAAAGAATCAAGCGCAGTTTTAGAAAATGGGGCTAATGCATAATCATGTCTATTAGATGTACGAGTAAAATGTCCTTCTTTTGTTCCTATATATGGTCTAGCGATAACTCTACCAACCTTCCATTTATCATCCATAGCTATTTCTCTAGCAATTTGACATGCATGATATAATTCTTCTAATGGGATAATATCTTCATTTGCAGCAATTTGAAAAACAGAATCGGCAGAAGTATAGACTATCCAATCCCCCGTTTTGATTTGATGTTCTCCATACATATCTAGAATTTTAGTACCACTACATGCAATATTTCCTACACATTTTCTACCAGTTTTTTTCTCAAATAGGTCAATAAATTCTTTAGGAAAACCGGTATCTGTAAATGTAATAAAAGGTTTTTCTGTTTTAAGCCCCATCATTTCCCAATGTCCAGTCATTGTATCCTTACCATTCGATGCTTCATTTAATTTTAAAATATAAGCTTGTGGGTTTTGTGTTTTGGCAACACCTTTAAAATCACCTAAATTACCAAATCCTAAATTTTGCAATGTTGGTATATTTAAACCATCACATATTGAACAAATATGACCAACGGTATTTGCTCCAAAATCATTATATTTTTTTGCATCTTTTGCATTTCCAATTCCCATTGAATCACAAACAATGAGAAAAATTCTATTAAATTTCATGAATACTATCTCCTTTTTTTATTTTTGCTCTTAAATGATATTTATTATAATCATCAATAATTTTATTATTTGAAACATGAGTATAAATAGTGGTTGTTGAAATATCACTATGCCCAAGTAATTCTTGAATAGAACGTAAATCAGCACCATTTTCATACAAGTGAGTTGCAAATGTATGTCGAATAGTATGAGGCGACACTTTCTTTTTGATATTTGCATTTATACATGCTTCTTTTAGGATTTTATAAAAATACTCACTAGATATTTTATTTAAATGATTATTAAAAAACAAGTAATCATTATCTTTAAAATCTAATTTAGGGTATCTAAAATCATAAATATAATATGATAAAATTTCACATACATAGTCATTTAAAGGCAAAAGCCTTTCTTTATCCCCTTTTCCAATTACGTTTAAATATTTCATTTTTAAATTAAGTTGTGATAATTTTAAATTACACAATTCAGAAACTCTCATACCTGTTGCATATAATAGTTCTAGCATAGCTCTCGTTCTAGCATTTTTAAAATTATCCATTTCAATACTATCAAGTAATGTTTTTATTTCTTCCATATTTAAAACCTGTGGAAGTCTTTTAGTGTTTTTTGGTAAATCAAAAGTCTCCATAAGATTTTTTTTAACAATTTCTTCTTTCATCAAAAATTTATAAAATGAGCGTAGTGAAACCATTTTTCGTGATAAAGAAGATGCTGCTAGAGATGTAAATTGTTGTAAATATTTTCTAATCATATCTTTATCAATTTGATCGATTAAAACAACTTGATTTTGTTTTTGAATATAGTTTATAAAATGTTCAAGATCTCGCATATAATTTTTTAATGTATTATCTGATACCTTTTTTTCTATTAATAAATATTGTTTATATTCGTTAAGTGCATCATATATGTTCATATTACCACCATATTTATTATATCACGAATGATTATTGAAGAACAATTTTATATAAGGTAAATTTTTAACAGTGCAGATATGAATATTAAAAAACATATAATAATTAAGTAATTTAAAATATAATTAAATAAATATTTTAAACTGAAGTTATCTTTTTGTATGAAAGTTAATTTGAAACTTTGTATAGAAAGATAAGTTGACATAAAAGACATCACATACGTAATTAAAATTTCAATAATCATTTGAGGTAATACAATAATAAAAATATTATGAAACGAAAGAAGCGATTGATAATATTTAAAAATAAAAGAAATAATACATAAAATTCTATAAATGATTCCAATTGATATAACTGGAGCACCAATAAAACTTGTTGCTGAAACCATGATGATTATTATGTACATAAACGTACATAATAGATATGAATTTAGTTGATGTGTTTTAAAGAATATGAGATCAACCGAAATTTTATAAAGAGAATATTTATTTAATGAAAAAAATATAATTGAAATAATTGTTGAACAAAGAAAATTTAAGAATAAATATTGATGTAAATACATATTTTTCTTTTGAATAAAAAAAGACATCATATCTCCTCCTATAGCATAGGATATGATGTATTCTTTTTTTTATGATTATTCTTTTCTGTACTTGTTTTTTGATTTATTTAATAAAGCAGAAGCCGTTGTCAAATGATATTTATTCTCACTATTAATTTTATTGATTACATCCTCTGTTGTTTTTATTTTATTTTTCTCAATATTTTTGTCAAATAGACTTACTTGTTTTTTATAACTGCTTCGATTGATAACATTATTTAACGAAACTCCAATAAGTCTAAGAGGTTTTCCACTATAATTTTTATCAAATAAGTATTTTGCAGTAGAAAGTATTATCTCATATTCATTGATATAATCAATTAAAGGAGTTTGTCGAGTAACTGACTCAAATCGAGAATACTTAATCGTAATACTGATCGAATTGCCAATCAAATTTCTTTTTTTTGCTCTAAATGAAACTCTAGAACATAATATACGTAAAGTTTCATAAATAGTCTCTATATCATTTGTATCGTATTGTAAGGTTGTTGAATTACCTACAGATTTTAATTCGTTTTTTTCAGTATTTACTTTAGAAATATCTATTCCATTGGCTTTTCTATATAATAGAAGTGCATTTTTCCCAATAATCTGACGTAATTTATTATAGTTATCATAATTAGCTACATCTCCAATAGTTAAAATGCCCATTTCTTTGAGTTTAGGTGCAGTTTTTTTACCGATTCCAAACATTTCAGAAACATCAAGGGGCCAAAGTAATTGTTTATAATTAGATTTATTTAAAATGGTAATACCCATTGGTTTTTTCATATCACTAGCCATTTTAGCCATAAATTTATTAGGAGCAATTCCAATAGAACATTTTAGTTTTAATGTATTTAAAACATCATTTTGAATGATTTTTGCAAGTTTGTAAGGATGAATATTATGTTCGATAATGTAATTAGAAAAATCAACATAACATTCATCAATACTTGCTATTTCTAACAAAGGACTATATGTTGAAATCAATTCAAAAAATTGACTTGATAAACGTCTATATAAATCAAAATTTACGGGTTTTATGATTAAATTTTTACATAATTGTTTAGCTTGAAATAATGGCATTGCAGAATGGATTCCATATTTTCTTGCTTCATATGAAGCAGTAGAAACAATCGCACGCCTATTATTTCCAGATATTACTAAAGGTTTTCCTTCCAAAGAAGAATCATTTGCCATTTCAGCACTTGCATAAAATGCATTTAAATCTATATGAAATATAATTTGCATATAGCAACTCACTCCCTTAGCAACATTGTAACATATTTTAATTATAAATAGTGCCCTTTATTTGCTAATGCTGTTTTATGTGCTAATCTCAATTTATCGGCAATCATTGCAATAAATTCAGAATTTGTTGGTTTAGATTTGGAAGCAGATACTGTGTATCCAAAGATATCATCAATGGCCTCAGTATTTCCTCTATTCCATGCAACTTCGATTGCATGTCGGATAGCTCTTTCTACTCTTGAAGAAGTGGTATTATAATTTCTTGCAATTTCTGGATATAGTACTTTCGTTACTTGACCTAAAATATCAATATTATCATATGTTTTCATAATTGCTGTTCTTAAATACATATATCCTTTTATATGAGCAGGAATACCCACTTCATGTAAAATTTCTGTGATTTCATTTTCGATTTTAACTTTTTGAATTTTTTCAGTTTCATTAACATGAGTCTCATTGATTTTTGTCTCATCTGAAAAAACGCGTTTAATAACATCCATAAAATAATCAAAATCAAAAGGAATTTTAAAACAATAGCTTACATTTAATTTTTCTAGTGCATTACTTATCAATGGACTAGTAAAACTTGTAATACATACAACTTTTTGATAAGCATTTTTATTGACTTCCCTCACTTTCTCTAATACTCCGACACCATCAATATCAGTGAGCATCAGATCAATAACTAATAAATCACAATTGTTTGTTTTAAAAAAAGTAATTGCATCACCTGCACTATTAGCAGTACCTACAATTTGATAATTGGAAAATTTTTCAAATTGTTGTGCTATACCTTCTAACAGTTCATGATTTTCCACAATAATAAAGATTTTCTTTTTTTCCATAATTACCTCCCATCCACTACCAACAACCATATTATATAAAGTATTCTAATTTATGTTTAGATTTTAGATAAAAATTAACATAAATTTATAAATTTAATAACTAATATTTAGTATTTTTAAAAATATATCTACATTTTTCTTAAGTATTTTTTATTATTTGTCGAATTTTAGAAAAATAAGAAATACAAATTATTACATGCTTTGTTAAAAATAAGATAAAATTAGTATTATTTTTTTATAAAAGCCATGTTAAAAACATGGCTTTTATTCGTTATCTATCATCCATTGTATATACATGCCATACCCTTCCAATATCTCTGATTTACTTGCATGTGTAACACAACCTATTAATTTGTTATTTTGAATGATCGGAGAACCACTCATACCTTGAATAATACCATGACATTGTTCTATGATTTTTTGATCTGTAACAATAAATTTTATTCCTTTTTCCATAGGTTTATCTTGTTTTAATAGATCAGTAATTTTTATCTTACATTTTTCTACATTATTTTCATTTAAAACCGTAAGAAAATAGGCATCTCCTAATTTAACTTCATCTATGGTAGCAGTTTTATAAACATTTTTATTTGGAAGATTATTAATTTTCCCATAAACGCCAAAATTATTATTTTTTTCTATCTCACCTATAGATTGATTATCAATATTACCAATTTTTTGACCTATATTGTATGACTCGGTTTTCTTTATACCTTTTATGGAAGCAGAATACAGTGAACCATCATTTATATCAAGATCATCATCAACCATATTGTGCCCCAAACAAGCAAATTTGCCTGTATTTAATTGATAATAGGTAACAGTTCCTATTCCTTTAGCACAATCTTTTACATATAACCCTGTACTAAATTCAGCATTATTTTTATAAATTTTCATAGTTTTATGATAAATATTAGATGCCCTTTTTATTGTGAATTCTAAATTACTTGTATTGCAATTTTTTATTATATTTGTTAAATCATCAATTGTTTTAACATTTTTCTTTTCAACACTGGTAATAATATCATTGATTTCAAAATAATTAGATGGATCAATAATTTCATTGTCAACTTTTATTTTATAGAAACCAGTAATGCAAACACCATCATAATTTAATATTATTCCAACAGATTCTCCTCCAATTAAAACATCAATTGCATTAATAGGTACTATCATTAATATAATAGATAGACAACAGGTATAGAAGGATATTTTAAGCTTTTTAAAAAGCATAGATACCTCCTGTAGCTTTTTTTTGCTACAACATATTTTGGTATCTATGCTTTAATTTTATACACATATTTCTTTCAATTTTTTTGCATGGTCTATAGATTGTTGTGTAATTTCTTTACCAGAAATCATTTTAGCTAATTCATAAACACTTTCTTTTTCATTAAGTAATCTTACATGTACTTTACTTGTGTTATCCATTTGCTCTTTTTCAATAAACAAATGGTTATTAGCAAAACATGCGACTTGAGCTAAATGTGTAATACAAATAACTTGTTGTTTTTTTGAGATTTTTTTCATAACGTACCCAATGCTTTCAGCCACTTTACCACTGACTCCTGTATCTGCTTCATCAAAAATGATTGTACCACCATCTTTTGAATTTTGTGAAACAGCTTTAATTGCTAGCATAATGCGTGATAATTCTCCACCTGAAGCAATTTTTTGAAGTGGTTGAAGTGGTTGACCACTATTTGTTGAAACAATAATTTTAACATTATCTATTCCGTTATCATTAAAATCATTAATTTGAAAATCAAATTTAAATTGAACTTGTTGAAGATACATTTGATTTAAAATATATTTTACTTCTTTTTCTAATTCTAATGCTTTATTTTTTCTTAAAATAGAAATTTTTTTAGCATAGTAAATCAATTGATTTTCTGTTTCTTTAAGTTTTAAATTGATATTTTCAATCATTTGATCTCTATTTTTGAATAATTCTATTTTTTCTATTAAACTATTTTTAAAATCAATAATAGCATCAATTGTTTGGCCATATTTACGTTTAAGCTTGTTTAATTTGAAAAAGGTTTCTTGCACTTCATTATAATGTTCTTCACTAAAGTATGATTGAGAAAATTGATCATAAATATCTTGATTTATACCATCTACTGTATAATAAAGATCATATAGTTGATCATAATTGTGCTTAATATCATCAATTTCGAGATATGAAAGTTCGTTTAAACTTTGTTTGAAGAGATCCATTATTCCTTTTGAAGAATCCATTAATGCTTTATAGTTTTTAATATGTTGAGAATTTTTTTCATAATTTAATAGATTATTTCTCTCTTTTAAAAACTCTTCTTCATCAAAATTTTCTAAATCTAATTCTTCTATTTCTTCTAATTGAGCTAAATAAAAATCTAATTGTTCATCAGTTAATTCTTCTTTTGTTAAAGAAAGATATTTTTGATTTAGATTCTTATACGTTTGATAAAGAGTAAGGTATTCTTTTTTTAAATCAGTTAATTCATTTCCAATAAAATTATCTAATAGCTTTAAATGATAGGATTCATTAAATAATTGATGTGTTTCAAATTGAGAATGTATGTCTACAATTTGTGACATTATTTTTTTCAATAATAATTGACTAGAATTACGATAATTAATTTTGATTGCTGATTTACCATCGCGATTAATTTTTTTTGAAATAACAAGATGCTCATCAATGGGAAAATTATTATCCAATAAAATTTTATCTATTTCTTTATTAGAAGAAAAAACACCTTCAATAAATGCATAATCAGCTCCATTTTTTACAAATGATGGTTGACTACGTTGACCTATCAATTGACCAATAGCATCAATGATAATTGATTTCCCTGCACCTGTTTCTCCAGTTAAAACTGTCATTCCTGATTGAAAGTCTATTTGAACTTGATCAATGATTGCAAAATTTTCTATATATAAACTTTCTATCATAGTATCACCCATCCTTTACCCTTTAAAACAAATATGTGCTTCATTTACAACATTTTCAATATCAATAGGATTATTTACTCCACCAACTTTAAAATGAGCTAAAAACTCAATATTACCTTCTCCACCGGTAATTGGAGAAAAAGACAATGCTTGTAAGCTCAAATGACATTCATTTGCATACGCAATGACATTTTCAATAACCTTTAAATGTGTTTTAGGATCTTTTACAATTCCCTTTTTCCCAACTTCATCTTTTCCTGCTTCAAATTGAGGCTTGATCAACGCTACAATATCATCATTTTCATTTAATATATCTTTAAGAGGGATAAAAATGTGTTTCAAAGAAATAAAAGAAACATCAATCGTTGCAATATTAGGTATCCCATTTTCAAACAAATCACGGGTAGCATATCTAAAATTCGTTTTTTCTTTAACAATAACTCGTGGATCATTTCTTAATTTCCAAACAAGTTGATTCGTACCTACATCTACAGCATAAACACATTGTGCACCATTTTGAAGAGCACAATCTGTAAATCCTCCTGTTGAAGAACCAATATCAACCATAACACGATTTTGCATTGAAATATCAAATATTTTTAGTGCTTTTTCTAATTTTAAACCGCCTCTAGAAACATAGGGCATAACAGTTCCCTTTACAAAAAGCTCCATATCTACAGGAACTTTTGTGCCAGGTTTATCAATAATTTCATGATCATTATGAACTATTCCAGCCATAACAGCACGTTTTGCTTTTTCACGCGAATCAAAGAATCCTTGTTCTACTAGTAATACATCAATTCTCTTTTTTTCCATTCATTAATTCCTCACATTTATTTATAACAGTATCTAAATCAATTTTTTCATCATCATATATTTCTTGTACAGATCCTTGCTTTGAATAATGATCTGCAAGTGCAATATGTTCAAAAGTTCTTAAAATATGTTTTTCATTACAATAAGTCAATAATATCGAACCTAATGATCCTGTTTTTAAAATAGTTTCATATACAAGAATCGGTTTATCATTTTCAGTAAATATTTTATGTACCATATCTTCATCTATAGGCTTAATAAATCTCGCATTTATAATTCTAATATTTAAATGTTTAATTTTGATTATTGTTTTTATCTTTTCAACATTATCACCATAACAAATTAAAGTCATTTTATAGTCATCTTTGCAAGATTCATTAGTCCAGGTACCTAATTCTAATTGATTATTATAATCAACTTTTATATCATCGATACTTCCTCTAGGTATTCTAATAAAATAAGGTTTATTAAAATTATGAAATGCTGTATTTACAAATTGACGAAGTTCTCTAGCATCTTTAGGAGCAAAAAGAACGATGTTAGGAATAGGTGATAAAATACTTACATCAAATACCCCATGATGCGTTGGGCCATCTTCTCCTACAATACCTGCACGATCAATACTGCAAAGACATGGTAAATCCATTCTAGCAATATCATGATTAATTTGATCATAAGCTCTTTGTAAAAAAGAAGAGTAGACAGAAATAAAAGGTTTTTTTTGAGAAATAGATAAACCTGCTGTAAAAGTAAGAGCATGCTCTTCAGCGATTCCTACATCAAAACATCTTTCTGGGAATACTTTAAATAAAGTATTCATTGCAGATCCTTTAATCATTGCAGGAGTAATTGAAACAATATCCTTATCAATTTTCATCCATTGTAAAACCTGATCAGATATAATTTCCGACCATGATTTTTTTGAAGGATTTCCAGAAGAAAGCACACGGCCATTTTTTACATTAAATGGTGGAGTTCCATGCCATTTACCTTCTTGATCATTTTCAGTAAATGAATAACCTTTTCCTTTTTCAGTAACAACATGTACAACGACACTCTTTTTATTCTTTTGTGCAAGTTGCAATACTCTTATCAATTCAACAATATTATGTCCATCCACCGGACCTAAATAATCAATACCAAAGTCTTCAAAAATAGTATCATTTATAAAACCTCTTTTTACAAAATCTTTAATATATTTTGTAGCTTTATAAACACCTTCTCCTAATTTCCCATGTTGTAAAATCGAACGATAGTCATCTTTCATTTTATTATATGTATTAGACATACGCACATTATTTAGAAAGTTGTTCATACCACCAATGCTTTTAGAGATTGACATTTGATTATCATTTAAAATTAAAATTACTTTATTATTAATTGAACCAAGATGATTTAAAGCTTCTAAAGATTCGCCGCCTACAATAGCTCCATCCCCTACTACAGGAACAATGCTAAAACTTTCTTTATTTAAGTCTCTTGCGATTGCCATTGCTACAGCTGCCGAAAGAGCTGTAGAAGAATGACCAGCTTCCCAAACATCATGTTTACTTTCACAACGTTTTTGAAAGCCTGATAAACCATTGAATTTTCTTAAATGTGTAAAATCTTTTGCACGTCCTGTTAAAATTTTATGAACATAACATTGATGTCCTACATCAAAAAATATTTTATCTTCAGGTGAGTTAAACACATAATGCAAAGCAATAGTTAATTCAACAATTCCTAAATTACTTGATAAATGTCCACCTGTTTGAGAAACAGATTCAATAATAAATTGGCGAATATCCTTTGCTAAGTCATTCAATTCCTTTTCTGTTAATTCTTTTAAAAAAGAAGGACCTTTAATTTTTGTTAAATCCATTTATCTCACTCTTTTCCATAATTTTTCAATAATTTCCAAAATCAATCCATGATTTAGTGTTAAAGAATACACAAGTTGCTGAGCTTCATTAAATAGTAAATCAACTTCTTTTTGAGAATTTTCAATTCCTAAAAGTGTAACATAAGTTTCTTTATGATTTGCTTCGTCACTTCCTGTATTTTTACCCAATGTTTTGGCATCAGATGTCACATCTAAAATATCGTCTTGAATTTGAAATGCTAAGCCAATTTTATAACCTATTTGTTTTAAAATTTCTAAATCGTTTGGTGAGGCAATTAAAGCCCCCATTTGAAAGGCACAAGATAATAATTTTCCTGTTTTATAATGGTGAATTTTATCTAATGTTTCTTTTGAAAGCTTTTTACCTTCATTTTCAATATCATATTCTTGTCCTAAAATCATCCCGTTTATACCACTTGATGTATATAAACAAGAAACAAGTGAAAGTTTTAATGAATCATCTAGATTGGTTTGTAAAATGATGTTTACTGCTTCATTAAGAAGACCATCTCCTGCTAAAATTGCTGTTGCTTCACCAAATTGTTTATGACATGTTGGTTTTCCACGTCTTAAATCATCATTGTCCATTCCAGGTAAATCATCATGGATCAATGAATAAGTGTGTATCATTTCTAATGCACAAGCAATATCAATATACTTTCTATAATCAAGACCATATGCTCTAATCACTTGTAAAACAATTAATGGTCTAATTCGTTTTCCCCCTGCTTTTAAAGAATAATACATAGCTTCCTTAACCTTACTATCAGGATATTGAGATAAAATATTTTCAAGTCTTTGATTAATTTCATTTATAACATTATTCATTATTTTCTACCTCTACATCAAAATCTTCTAATTGACCATCAATAAGTATTTTAGAAACTTTATTTTCTACATTTCCTAATTTTTTTGAACAATATTGAGAAAGCTGTACGCCTTCTTGAAAAAGTTCAACACTATCATCTAAAGATGTTTCGTTATTTTCTAATAAATCGACAATTTCTTCTAATCGTTTTATTGCCTGTTCGAATGTCATTTTTTCCATATACATTACTCCTTATGAATCGTTGCTTTAACGTAACCGTCTTTTAAATAGATAGAAACATTATCTTCATTATTTAAATCATCTATACTTGAAACATATTGATTTTCTTTTTTTACTAAAGCATAGCCCCTTTCTAACGTTTGTAAAGGACTTAATGCATTTAATTTAGAAATCAACATACTTAAGTTATTTTGATTGGCTTTAAGTTTATTATGAAAATTTATTTTTAATAAATTTTCATATGTTTGAATCTTTTGTTGATAATGACTTACAAATACTTTATTTTGAGATTGTAATTGTAAATTAAGTTTTGTATAAATAACCATATTATTATTTAAACGTTTTTCCATGAAATTAGAAATTTTATCTTGTAAATAAGAAACATATTGTAAGTGATCACCATATAGTTTTTCAGGATTTTTAAATAAATAAAAGTGTGTTAAGCGATTTAATCTTGTATTCAATGTTTCAATTTTATACTTCATATTTGATTTTAAAAGACCATCTAACATTGATAAATGCTTATACATATCTTCTATATTAGGTGTGGCTTCAATAGCTGCATAGGTAGGTGTTAACGCTCTTAAATCACATACATAATCACATATTGTAAAATCTATTTCATGCCCTATTCCACAAATAATAGGTGTTTTTAATTCAAAAATTGTTCTTGCTAATGCTTCTTCATTAAAATTCCATAAATCCTCTAACGAGCCACCACCTCGTGCCAAAATAATGGTATTAAAGTGAAGTTCATCTACGAATTTCAAAGTTGAAATAATTTTCAAATATGCGTCTTTCCCCTGTACAGGTATAGGAAAAATGATAACTCTACACACAGGAAAACGTTTTTTTAAAGTACGCATTACATCCATTAATGCAGCACTAGGATATGCTGATAAAACAGCAATTTTGCTAGGGTAAGAAGGAATATTTTTTTTATATTTTTCATCAAACAAACCTTCTTGTAGTAATGATTTTTTCAAATTCTCAAATTTTAAAAATAATGAACCTACTCCATCAGGTTCAATATTTTTAACTATTAATTGATTATATCCTGTAACTGCATAAACAGAAACAGTTGCTTCTATTAAAACTGAATCACCATTTTTTACATCAAAATTTAATTGTTCAGCAAATCCTTTATACATAATCGCACTAATATGTGATTTACCATCTTTTAGTGTAAAATACAAATGACCAGAACTCATATTTCTTTTAAAATTAGATATTTCACCTTTGATGAAGACATGCTGTAATTGCATATCAACATCTATTTTTCGCTTTAAATAGTTATTTAAAGCAGAAACTGTTATATATTTTTTATCCAATGGCACCTAAAACTCCATTAATAAATTTATAAGCATCTTCATCACAGTATTTTTTTGCTAATTCAACTGCTTGATTAATTGAAATTTCTTTAGAAACTTCATTTCGTTCATAAATAGCTACATAAAGAATTGCTTTTTCCATTATAGAAAGACGATCAATTGACCATGATTTTTTCAAATTCTTTTCAATAAGAGGCACATATTCATCAATACGTTCAATCGTATTGAAAACAATTTCTTTACAAAGTTCAATTTCTCTTTCATCCATTCTTGGTTTATAACATTCGTTTAAATAATTCATAATTTCTTCTTCTGTTGAATTTGTTAAAAGATATTGGTAAACTGCAATAACAGCTTTTTCTCTAATTAATTTTTTTCTTACTTTTTCCATACACATTTCCTTCCAAAATATATTCATATTCTATCATAGTTTCTTACGAAATTAAATAAATAAACACAATAAAAAAGGAATTGCTAGACAATCCCTAGAATTTAATTTTATTGACATTAACATTCACTTTAACATTTCTAAAGCCAATATATCTATCAATAGCATTTACAACTTCATTTTGAATTTCACTAACAACTTTTCCAACATTAAGCCCATAATCAATGACAATGTCAATACCGATGATTACTTGATTATGATCATTGATTTCAATATTTACAGAATTTTTTCCACCATCAAAATCAATCCCGTTTATTTTACTCACTTCATGATTAGTAATTGCTTGAAAAACAGATAATTCAATATATTGTTCACCTAAATTATTTTTCTTTTCTACTGTATAGTATTCCATAAAATTACTCCTTTATATCTCTATACTTTATTTTATCTAAAAATCATTGATTATTCAAGTTAGAAGTATCATTAGTCTTCAACAAATTTAACTTCAATGATATATCCATTATATTTATTATGAATAAGCTTGATGATTTTATTAGCATCTTTCGAAGTTGCATCTTTTAATTTTACAACTACTTTCATGTGTCCACCATCAATCTCACAAAAACATTCTTTATACCCTTTATCAGTTAATAACTGACAGATATCTTTTTCATTTTTTATAATTGCTTTTGTTTTTTCATTAGAAGTAAGTGCTGTTGAAATTTCTTTTTCAGATGCTTTTGAAGAGGCAATTACCGTATTATTGTCATTAATTTTATTTTCATGATTTTTATTGAGTTCACTTTGCAAAATTTCTATTCTACTTAATGATTTTTTTGAGACCGTGTCACCTTGATCAATTGGTGGTACTAATAAATAATAAATTGATAAAACAAGAATCAATGTAAATAATGATAAAAATGTTATAGCTTGTTTATTCATGAACATCCCCTCATTACCTACTGTATGCAATCACGTTTTAGAATATGAAAAAACACTAGGTTTTGTCCTAGTGCTAAGCTCTGCCTGAATATTTTCCTTCAGCAGTTGAAATAACGACCATTTCTCCTTCATTAATAAATAAAGGGACTTTGATTTGGAATCCAGTTTCTAAAACAGCATTTTTTGTTGCTCCAGTTGCTGTATCTCCTTTAACCGCTTGTTCTGCTTCAGTAATTTGTAAAGTAACTTTATCAGGTAATTGTACACCTAATACTTCACCTTCAAAACTTCTAATCGTTGCTGTATCACTTTCTTTTAAGAAATTCTTTTCCCATTCCAAATTTTCAGCTGGAATTTCAATTTGTTCATATGTTTCTCCATCCATAAATACAAATGCATCCCCTGTATTATACAAGTATTGCATTTCTTTTTTATCGATTTGTGCTCTTTTTACTTTATCATTTCCACCGAATGTCATTTCAGTAGTAGATCCAGTACGTAAGTTTTTCATTTTAACTTTAATATTTGCTGCTGCTCTGGCAGTTTTATTATGAGAATAATCTAATACTACAAATAAATTTCCATCCATTTGAAAAGTAACACCTGGTTTTAAATCACTAACGTTAATCATAATAATCTCCTTTTTAATAATATCCTTGTTGATTGTAACAAAAAATTATTATGAATGGAATAGTTTTTTTATTTTTACAATCGATATTCTTACTATTTATATTTTTTGAAAAAAATTAACTTAAAAAAAAGAAATTTAAGAATAAATTGTCTATATAATAATAGGAGGATTTTTATGGAGGAACTATTTGAACAGATTATTTATCAAGCTATTAAAAAAAATGTAAGTGATATTCATTTACAATGTACAGAGAAAGGAGTGATTAAATTTAGGATTTGTGGGGAACTACTTACTTATGAAATCTATGAAAAAACAAATATTATTCAATTAATGAATTATATTCGTTTCATTTCTAAAATTGATTTAAATTATTACCGTAAACCTCAAACAGGACATTATGTGTATGTTTTAAATAATAAAAAATATAACTTAAGAATTTCCTCACTTATTGGAAAAGATATGGATTCCATTGTTATTCGTATCCTAAATAATCATCAAAAATTATCATTAGAAAATATTAGTAAAGATATTCATGTTTATCAATTTTTAAAACAGATTGTCCAAAAGGATAGCGGATTATTTGTAATAAGTGGTGCAACTGGCTCTGGGAAATCTACAACATTATATGCTATTTTAGATGCAATTAATAAGATGTATAAAAAAAATATTATTACACTTGAGGATCCTATTGAAATCAATAAAGATTATTGTTTGCAAATTGAAATTGATGACAGAAAAGGTATCAGCTATCATGAATCGTTAAAACAAATATTAAGACATGACCCAGATGTCATAATGGTCGGTGAAGTACGTGATGAAAAGACAGCTCAATTAGCACTTACATGTGCTTTAACTGGACATCTTGTACTAACAACTATTCATGCAAGTAATTGTATAAATACGATTAAAAGATTAGAAAACTTAAACATTTCATCTCTTGATTTAGAAGATGTTCTTCTTGGTATCATGACACAAAAAATGCGTTTTAACGATAAAAAAGAAGTATTTATTTTAAGTGAATACATTGATCAAAAAAACTTATTAAAATATTTTGATCGAAAGAAAATAGATTACTATGATTTTTCGAAAGCTGCATGCACATTAAAAAATGTAGGTGTTTTAAATGAAAAATAAATTACTTAATTTTATTGATCTACTTATTTTTTTCTTTAATCAAGGATATTCATTACAAGAAACGCTTGATTTTTGCAGTTTGCTTAACTATGAAAAAGAAGTAAAGGAAATAAAGAACTATTTAAATCAAGGTTTTTCTCTTGACGAAATTTTTATAATGCTTCCCTTTCCTACTCTATTTAAAGAATATTATTCATTTTTTAAAAATGAATTCACATTAGAAACTGCATTAAAAAAGGCAATTGAAATTTGCAAAAAAAGAGATGAGTATAAAAATATTTTTTTAAAAAAATTGGCATATCCAATTATATTGCTTATTTTCTTATTTGTTTTTTCTATTTTTACTGTTTTTTACTTATTACCACAGGTTGAAATTTTATTTAACGATTTTGATATTCAAAAATCATTTATTATTCAATGTCTATTTGTATTATTACATGCAATTCCTGTTTTTTTAACACTAATTACTATAATAAATATTATTTTAATGATATTTATCTATCAAAGCATTGCAAAACAAAAATTCAATCAGATAGATTTTTTGATTAATCACACACATTTTATTAAAAAATTGATTTGTAAGTATTATTCGTTAAAGTTTGCAATTTATTATAATGAATTACTCATACAGCACTATGATACAACATCCATTATTGAAACTTTATATGATAAAATAACTGATAGTGATATTAAAATGATTGTTTATGAACTTTATCGTTTAATTATAAATGGTCATGATTTTAATTTAGCAGTTAATGATTTTCCTTATTTTTCAGATGATTTTAAAAAATTTATATCTATTATTCAAAATAGTCATGAAAACCAAAGTTTAGAAAATTATATCCAACTTACATTTATGCAATTAAATCAATTTGTTTCTAAATTTATAAAAATCATAGTTCCATTGATTTATGGTTTTGTTGCTACATTTGTAATTGTTGTGTATGTTTCAATAATTATTCCTATGATGAATGTTATCTCAAATTTATAAAAAGGAGGATTATAAGGATTATGAATTCTAATAAAAAAGGTTTTACACTCATTGAAATGATTTTTTGTATTTCTGTAATACTAGTTATTTTACTGCTTGTTATTCCAAATGTTACAAGTAAAAATCGTTTAGTAAAAGAAAAAAGTTGTGATGCACAAATTGAAGTTGTTAACTCACAAATCATTTTGTACGAAATCGAAATCGGGCATTTTTAGTTTTCAATCTCTCAAAAATATTGATATTACTAGCTTTGTGTTTAATAATGGAGCTCATTTTTCACTTAATTACGCATATACTCCGCATTTTTATTTCAAATTGCGGAATTAATAATATTTTTTCAGTCGTTTTAAAAGGTATTTGGGTCGTTATTGATTTCATTTTTCATGAGTTGGTTGTAAGCTATAAAATGTCGGGAGGAGTTATATGGCACTTAATAATGTTTACAATTACATTAGAAAATACATAGATAGAGATTTTAGCAAAAGATTAAATGTGTATGCAAATTATGAATGTGATGACATGATAGAAGAATGCGTAATGATGATAGATTATTATGATCATGATTGCCCTGCTTTTATTTACTACACTGAAATCAACAATATTACCATATTCAATGATTTTGATGTTGCGTTATGTAATGCGTACCCTGCTCAATCTCATTTTTTTGAGACAACGCTTGATAGAGTACTAGATATCTTAATAATGCAAGACACTTTAGTTAATGATGATATTGAGGTACTGAATGAATTTATAAATTAAAAAGTTATCTATTTATATTTTTACAGCAAACTTTATCTTTAATAATTTTCTCGTACTATCTTATGCTGTTTCATATTGTATTATTCCTTAACTTTCATTGAAATAATCCCCTATATATAATAAGGATAGAGAAATTGAAAAAAATCACAAAAAAAGAACCTGCCCAAAATTAATTGAGTAGATTTTCTAATTAAGAGTGAATATTTATAAACGTTAAAAGCACTAGCAAAATCAACATATTTTTTCATTTCTTTTACTTCATGCACACTGATAATTTAGCACACTATTATAATAAAGACAATCTGAATAAAAATAACGTTTTACCGCCATTTACTTATTGACAATGACGGTATACCGTTATATAATATAAGTGTAATAAGAAAGGCAGTCTAAAGGACATAGGTAAAAGAAAATGAACACACTAGAACAAAGAGCACATGACTTCGCAAATGAAATGGTACATAAATGTTTAAAAGAAGGAAGAAACGTATCAATTGGAATCACAAGAAAACAAGCAAACGTTGTCTTCGCTTGCAACAAACAAGGTAAAATTCATGTCAGCAAAGAAGTTATCTCTGCTGTTTACGATCTAGCTGATGTTTATTATAAAAAAAGTTTCTACAATCAAGCTGGTACTTACGTTGATAAAATAGTAACTGCTGTTCAAGCAATTTTCAACAATGAATATGAAATTGCTCAATATTTATTAGAAAGTGCTGTAGAAGATTAAAAAAAGAGGTGAAGAAAAATGGAACATAATTATATTGAAGATTTACTTTTTTTTAAAAAAAATGCAGTTGAAAATATTATTTCTACTGCAAATTGGGATATTGAAAACTACTTCGAAATGAAAGATGAAGCGGCAGAAGATGAAGATATCGATTTTGAAGAAAATGAAGATTGCGAAGAATACGGTCGAGATTATAGATTTGATGAAGGTGAAGTTGAAGATGCAATTAATTTTTTGTTTTATTATGAAGAATGTCTTCCTGATGATACTGATAAAGCAATAAATGACTATAGAAAATATGATGATCAACTTGCTGATGCTCAATCAAAATTAAGACATATTGAAAAGAAAATAAATATGTTAGTTAAAGATTTCAATCTTGAAAATTATAGAATTGAAACTTCTAGAAAATCAATCAGCACATATCTATATATTCCATACACTCAAAGGAACATGGAAATGGTTATGAATGAAACTGACGATGCCGATTACTATGAAGATATGGATGATGAAGAGCTAGAAGATTTAAAAGAATTATGTATCAGATTCAGCGATCACGACACTGGTTCTTACTGGGATGAAGAGTGGGGTGACGTATCATATGATGATAGTTACGCAAAAATTGAAATCAATTAGAAAGGATGATAATAATGAAACTATTGGATTTAACTGATAAAACAATTGCTCAACTTGTTAGAGAAACAGGAATTTCTCGCTCAACTCTGGTGGATATTATTAAAGGCAATACAGAATTTAAAAGCACATCAGTGGAAAATGGAATGAAAATTTCTGAAGCTTTAAATCTAACTATAGAGGAATTATACAATAAAATTTATAATTTGAAGGAGGAAAAATAATGAACGGAATATTAGAATTTATCAAAGAAGTATGTGAGGATCTATGTATCTCTATACCTGATAGTATAGTTACAGATGATAAAAAATTCAATCAAGGTACTCAACTAGCTACATTGGCTTATGAAAATGAAAAATCAATTCTGTATTTAAGAACCAAATATGAATACGGTGATGTTGATATGGCATTTGCTATCGCGCATGAATTAAGACATAAATATCAAATAGATACACATGTCTTTGATTTTGATAATTATAAAACTAGCGATAAGCTTTCTATAAGAGAGTATAATCTTCAAAGCGAAGAAGTAGATGCCAATGCTTACGCATACATCGTTTTGCTAGATTTTTTCAAATTAAAAGTTGATTTCAAATTACTTTTAAAAGATGATGCTGTTGCTGATGTAATTATGAAACGTGTAGATGTTATCATTGAAAACGAATACGAATATGAATAAATAAAAAACCTACTCTTGATTGAGTAGGCTTTTTTTAATGTAAAATATTCAATTGTTTTTTTGACGTCGAATTATTTAACCAAAGTATGGATTGGTTATAATACAATTAAATTTTTACAACTTTAATTATACTATTTAATTATTCGCTGTAAACTCCCCACTGCTCATTCATTTCTTCAATCTGATATTGATATTTCAAATTTTCTTGTTTTAATTTCTCAATTTGATTATCTTTTTCGATAATTTGAGAATGATATTGAGTATTTTTAGCAAGTAAACAAATAATCAATAAAAGTAATATAATAATGATGATTTTTAATTTTTTCATTCTAAACACCCATTAATTTCAAAATAGTGTTTCTTCCTGCGATTCCATCAACTTTTAATCCTCTGTCTGATTGGAATTGTTTAACTGCAGCTTCTAGCCCACCGCCAAATTGACCTGGGCATTCGACACCGCCAACATCATATCCTCGACACATTAAAGCAATTTCTACTGCTGTAACCATGTATTGAGTTTCTTTACGTTTTACATAGTGTTTACCTAAAGCCGATTTACTGTTTTTACCAAAAGCACCATCAACCTTTAATTTAGCTCCATAATCTTTGTTGATTGCAACTTGGAAGCATCTAGCAACATTTGCTCGAGTCTTAGGACCATATGCACCATCAGTTGCAATTGAATGACCTGTAAAATTGATTGAATGTTGTTGACCTCTTGCAATCAAACTGTCTAAGTTATCATTTTTAGCAGCAGCTGGAACTACAGTGCCTGTGCCTAGTGCTCCAGTTTTAGAGTTAACAATGTTATTCTTGAATGTTTGCCATACGTTATCATTTAGTAAACCATTACAGTTTGGGCATAATTTACCATTTACATCATAATGACGATAAACATGATCAATATCAATGTTATATTTTTTCATCAACGCACGTGCTAATGCATATACATTTTCTAATGTCTTATCGGTAATTTCAACAACACCATTTTTGTTGGAATCACACATTTCAATCGACAATGAATTACTGTTAGTGATGATTTGATACATTGGATGATGAGCCGATTGACACTTACCACCAACACTATAAGCTACGTAATCATCTGGAACTGAATGTGTAACTGAATCATCATCAACAAAGTAATGAGCAGATGCTTTGACAATTTCCCTAGCAAAGTATTTACCATTCGATTCATCACTATCACCATCATTGCTTGTATAATGAATGACTAAATATTTAATTTTTGATAAATCTCTTTTTGAACCATAATTAACTTTATTCGCTAAATGTTCTTTCATAACATAACTCATATGCTATTTCCTCCTTTTTTAAAATAAAAAGAGAGCATTTAACTGCCCTCTTTGCTTTGTAAATGTAGAAGCTCTATCTCGTTTTTCATTTTGGTAACCATACCATTACCACCTAAAGCATGATATGCATCGTACATTTCATTGAAATTATCATATGCATATGTAGGAATTGAACCTCTTTTCATATACTTTTCATGATATTCAATCAGCTTTACTCTTAATAAGAGCATTGTACCTTTTGAGTTGGCTTCTCGCATTTCTCTTTCTTTTCTGATTCTTTCATCTCTTTCAATCGCATCTTGCTTTGCTTTTTTCTTTTGTTCCTGTAAAAGCCATACAATGTACGAAAGAATAGCCGGAAGAACAATTGTATAAGTTTTTATTATAAATTCATACATAATTACTCACTTTCAATTTCTTCCAACTCTGGAAGTCCTGCCACGCTTGTTAGAATTGAAACGACACCCGATAAGCAACTTGCACTAATGATCATTGCCCAATTGACTTCATTCATGACTGTAGATGTTCCAATTAATGCTACAGCAGTTTGAGCTACCGTTTTGACCGCTCTAACCCCTGCAGCTTTCAACCATTGATTAAAATCATATTTTTTTACTTTCAATTCAATCACCCTTTCTAGATAGTTTTAATTTTTTGTATAACGAATAATTGCTTTAAATTTATAATTTGCCCAACTGTAATTGTTAGCAAAACGAATATTGTTTACATTCAAAATGAAATACGTAGAGTAGAACGTTCCCGTATTCCCACCAGAATAATAAACAACTGGGAATCTATAGAAATCTTCTCCGTTTGTACATGTGACTTCATAATCAATGAATTCACCCAAATTAATGATTGAGTGATCTATGGTGCTTACACCAACCCTAAGTCCAGTCCATGTAATTATTTTTTCATAGATTTTTTTACCATCAATCCAATATTTTCCCGTCCAATGTTCATCTGTAGACATTTGTAGATTAAGCAATTCATTTCCATTTTTATCAATAAGTTTTGGCATGTTGACATCTAGGTTAAAACTAACCTAAATGCTTTTCACCACCAATCTTTTTAAAGAATGAGAAAAGGCACTTCGTTGTACCTTTCCTATTTTTGGTAAGTTGTGTGTGTGTGTGTGTGTGTGTACAACGCACTCACGTGTTTCAAAATCTTTCATATTTTTCTCCTTCCAAAGAAAAAAGAGCAGAAATCAATCTACTCTTTGTAATATACTGCATCTTTTAAATCAGTTTCTAATTCACTGACTGTCTTTTCAAGCTGTCCAACTTGCTTTTGCAATGATGTTAATTGTGACTTCAAAACAAACGTATCTTTTAACTTTGTCATAAAAGTTTTTAAAATATCACTTGTTAGAAACTTAGTGCTATTAGCTGAAACAGTTGTTGAAGATGCATGTTCACTTACGTTTGAAAACAAAACTCTTTTAAAGAAATCTTTCATATATAAGACCTCCTCCTAATTGATTATGCTCCAAATACTTCAGTCCACATTGTATTTAATTCAGTATCAGTCATTGCTACTAATTTAGCGTTGATAGCTGAAGTTACTTGTGCTGCAGTTTGATATCCTGAATCATTTGTTAATGATGATACTTTTGTTGGGATATCTGTCTTTTTAGCATAAGAGCTTAGATCCATTTCTCTTGAACCTAATTTTTCAAATTTAGAATTGATATAGATGTATTCATCATAGATATTATTACCAGAATCACTATTAGCAACTAAATAGATAATACCTTTTTTACCTGTTGAAGGTAATGTTTCAACGACCGAGTAATCGATTTGAGTTACCCCTGAAACTGCTGAAGCAATTTCTTTTGTTACATCAGCTGATTTTGCATAAGCAGATAAATCTACATTTACAGCTTTCGATGAATCAGGAGTTAAAGCTGTACCATTTACTTTTACGCTTTCAATTTTGTTTGCTTGAGCACCAGTAGCAACACCGTTTAATTTTGTTTTATCAGCATTTGTATAGTCATTTGTAGATAGACCTTTACCAGTTTCTTTTGCTACAAATTTCCCTTCTCCCCAAGCTTTAATTTTTCCTAGGGCTGTTTTTAAAATTGAATCAGTTACAAAACTCATAATATATCTCTCCTTCTATTTATTTTTTTATTCAAATACTTCTTTCCACATATTGTCTAATTCATCATCAGACATTTCTGTGGCTGTTCCCTGCATATCTTTCCATGCAAAGTCATAATCGATATTGCTTGCTTTTTGCAATACTTGGTCTTTATTACCACCTGCAGGAAGAGTCGCAAGTTCTTTTTGTTGTAATTCTTGTTTTAAATTAATTAATTGTTCATACAGCAACTTCATGTTTGGATCCATTGGTTGTTGTTCCTTATCATCCTGATCATATTCGACATCTTCGATTTTCAATCTAAATGGTTCAAATGTCTTAGTAGAATTATTATCACTGTTTCTGCCAATCAATGTACAGGTTAATACCCCTGCTATTTGAGTAAGATTTTCTCCAATGATAAACAGATTTTGAAGTAATGGTATTTCAGTTACTTCATCGTCCATATCTACTTTCAAGTAGAAGTTCCAGCCATCAATGAATAGATTTTTGTTGGTGAATTTGACAGCTGTATTGTTGCTATCATACTTTCTTCCAGCATAGAAGATATTTCTAGTACATGAATGTGATTGATTTTCATTCAGATAGATTTCAATAATTCTCATATGTTAACCCTTGTAAAAGATTGCATCACTAAATGAATTGACTGTCCTAGCAATTTTATCGACACCTGAAATATTGATTCCATTCAAATGAACTCTGAACAATTCAATTTGACGTAAAGCACCACCGTTTTCAAGATCATCTTTTGTTAATGACGGAACTGTTTCTTGTTCTCCAGGTGTACCTTGGATGACAACAATATCGTGTGATTCTCCGCTCTCGTCAATTTTAAATTGAGCAACGATACAATCGCAACGTTTCATGTTTTGAGTACCATTTTCAATTGGCACATCACAATACATTCCTGGTTTGATTCTAAGAAAATGTCCTTGGTTTATAAGCAATCCATCAGCAATCCTTACTTTATTATTGCTGACAATAGAAGCTTCCATTTGATTGCCCTTTGTAAAAATACCATCAACTGAATATAGAGCATCAAACAAATATGCATCGATACTTGCAGATACTTCTTTTCCTGTCAATGTAATTGCCTCAACTGCATCACTTGAACTTGCCATCTAATCACCTACCTTGTAATCAATGTCACAGTCTGTGTAGTCTTTTTCAAACGTACATTTGACTATCTTTTGAACAATAGGCTTTTGCATAGAAATACCTGTTATGTATTCTTTTGCTCCTACGATATCACCAATTTCAGGTGACAAATTATCAAACGTAATTTCTAAAGAGTTATCAGTCTGTGCTTCTTTTAATTTTGTTTTGGTTCCATCTATCAGTTCTTGAACGCTTTCAACATTTGAATAGTCATATGTCATTGTATTCAGTTCACTTGGAATCATAGAGTCATCATCAATTTCACTCAGTTCTAAGTATTGATCATTGATTTTAAAGACATGAACAACCTGCCTTTCTTGCAAATCGCCTTTGCCTAATCCAATACAATGATTACATTGATTTATATCTTTTTTAGCGATAATCTGCAGATTGTAATCATTGTCGAATTGGAGTTTTTCGGAATAATTGATAATAGGCTCAACTGAAAGTTCAATCTGTCCATCTTTATTCCAAATAAGTTTAAGTTTGGCATTTGCATCATTTAGCATTGTTTCAAATGCCTGCAACGTGTTGTAATAACGTGCCTGATAATTAATGGTTATTCCACTATCTTCTTGTGAAACAACAAAAAAATCAGCCAGTTTCTTTTTTAAACTTACTGATTTAGATTTATTTTCAATATAATTGAAAAAATCAGTTGATGAATTGATATATTCTCGAATGCATTCGTTTGCTTCACCTATGAATTCATAGTATTCATCAGTTCTTTTTTTTGGCTGAATAATATCATTTGCTAGCAATCTTCTTGGACATATACCACCTATTTTTACTTCTTCAGCCTCAGTATCTATTTCGATACTTTTTACTATCCCACCAAATTCGGTACCGACACAATAGAATCTGCTGTCATATGTCAATTTGCGGTCCCAGCTGTCCGTTGAAACAGTTATTTCAAAGTCATTTTTGGCTTTGTCATATGTTCCAATTTCTAAGTCTAGGCTGCAATTTAATAAAGGCCCTTGCTCAATTCCGTTAGGATCCGTGTAGATGAACTCCATCATCATTCATCACTCTCCCATTTTGGCTCGCTTCTTGCATCATAGACAACGATATCAAATGAAAAGGAGTTGTTCCAAACAACGATAGTTGTACCAGGTGGGATGGGAACATACAATCTGTTGTCTTTGTTCCTGTCATTAAAAACATTGATTTTATCACCGTGTGCTGTGATTTTTACAGCTTTCTTTTTCATTGTGTCGATTTCAAGTCTTTCATTTGCTTCAAGAGTCGTATTGATTTGATAAAGGTTGTCTCCTATTTTAATGGCTGGGTCTTGTGCTGGACCATATATTCTTAATAAAATATCATTTTCAACGACTCCAATGTTTCTGACTGTCATTTGTCCTTCGCTCGCACCATAGACATAAGGGTATTTATAGGAATACTTCTTTGTTCCAGTTTTTCTTCCTTCACCACTGCTATAAAAATGGTAGGTATCTTCCTTGATCCATTTAGTTGAATCAGTTACCAGAGTTAAATCTACCTTTGCGTATGGAAGGATATATGACTTCATGTCCTTTTGGTTCTTAAAGATATTGCACTCTATATAGTAGTCATTATAGAAAAGTTTTCCTTTGACATTGCTTACGTTATCTACATCAAATATCTCAACGAGTCTATTTAGAGCACTGTAGAAGTCTTTTTGATTTTGGCTAAAGATATCTACACTAACTTTTTTCGTTTCGACATCACGATAAAAGCGTGTGACCCTTCTATTTTCAGTTTCATATGACCATTCAAAATTGAAAAAGTCAGTTTCTTCAATATGATAAGGAGCACTTAACAGATCTATTTGCTCATTGTTTGAATTGACATAATATACTTTCATAAGCGCTCCTTTCTAAATAATTCTGGCAAATTCACGCTTGTCTACTTTGAAAGACATTCCACTGTTTTTAATTGCTTTAGCAGTTGAATTTCCCATCTTATCATAATCAATTTTTAATTCATTTGTGACATTGCTTTCAAATGCTGTTTGTCTTGCGATATCAAGATTTGTTTTCAGTTCGATATCATCCAAATTGAAGTTCATGATACCATTCAAGTCACTTGTCATTTTTTCAAGTTCTTTGTTCATGGATTTTTGAGCTTTTGGCATGGCCACTTCAAACCCCACAGCAATACCTGGTGGTAAGAATTTACCAATGGCATCTCTCATTACTCTTGATGGCGAATTAATTCCAAGTGCACCTTTGAAGCCGTCTATAACACCTTTTGCAAAATCTCCAATTTTTCCAAGCAACCAGTCTTTTGCATTTTTGATACCGTTCCAAATGCCCTCAACGATATATTTACCAATATCGGCCATCTTTCCTGGTAATCCTGAAAGAGTATTGACAATTCCATCCCATAGTGATTTGGCTGCTTCAATACCTTTTGAACCCATCTTGACAACGAACTCAGCAACCTTTCCAATAGCATTTGACAATACGCTCCAAATTTGCCCAGGTAATCCTGTAACAAAACTGATGATGCTTGATACAAAGTTTGACCCCGCTTCATATCCTTTGGAAATCAAATTCAAAGCAAACTCAGCTACTTTTCCTATGATATCAGTTATGTATGTCCAAAATTGACCAGGCAACTGAGAAATCCAAGAAATAAAACCTGTTACGAAATTCGGAACATCAACCGTTACAAATTCAACAAATTTCATTCCAAGATCTACAATCAATGCAATGATATATCCTATAGCATATCCTATGTTGTAAGGAAGTTCACTAAAGAAACTGACCACTGAATCAACAAATCCGCTTACAGTTTCTATGAAACCATTAAATGCTTCAGGAATCGTTTCGGTAAAGAAAGATGCAATCGTCTCGCCAATGCCAACAAAGAATTCAACAATTGAATCGCCGACACCTTGGAATGTTTCAACAAGGCCATTGAATGCTTCGGGCAATGTCTTGGTAAAGAATGGTACGAGTATATCAGCTACACTTTGAAATGATGCTTTGATATTTTCCCATTGCTTTGTCCAAAATTTTCTGAATTCCTCACTCGTATTCCATAAATAAAGGAATCCAGCCACTAATGCCGTGATACCTACTACAAGCATCCCAACAGGACCTACATCCATTGCTACACTCAATAATTTTTGTGCTGCCGCAAGACCTTTTGTAGCAACATCAGCTGCAGTAGTAATAGCTTTATATGTAGCAATTGCTGTAGCAACAGTTACGATTATTCCTGAAATAGGGGAAAAATTATCTAACACAACACCTGCTATATCGTAGAACAAATCACCTAAAGGCTGTAATTGGTCTTTGACCTTTCTAACTTTTGATTCCAATTCCTGCATTGGAGTCGTTGTTTCATCAGCAAACTGTTGCCCTTTTCCTGAAACATCATCGAAAGTAGTCCCAACACTATTTAACGCTTTTGCAAATGTAAGATTGGCATCTTCTCCCATCGTTCCGAAAGCTGTAGCTGACATAGTCAACGCTTTTTGTTGATCATCACATTTAGTAATGTCACTTACGATACTGTCGATAACATCCTTTTGAGTAGCCTTTCCATCCTGCCATGCTTTGAATGTCTTTTGTGTTTCGCTTGAAAATGAACCTAGAGCACCCTCAATAGTTCCATCAGCTAAACGAGTAGTTACTTCATTGATGGCATCATTTACCTTATCGAGATTATATGCTCCACTATCGGAGCCATTTTTCAATAATTGGAAATATTCACTTGCTGAATATCCCGCTTGAGAGAACTTTCCTGAATACTCTGAAATGTTATCTCCTAGTTCATCAGTCCAGTCCAACCCTTCTTGAGTTCCTGCGACAATATAGTTCATTGCTTCTTGTGCAGTTAAACCAAAGTTTTTCATCAAGCCTTTAACACCTCGAAGGGTTTCATTCATATCTACATCAAATGTATCCTCAAGGATGATTGCTTGTTGTGTAATAGCGTTTAGAGTTCCGTCATCCATTTCACCAAGATTTCGCTTGATTCTTACAACGGCTTCGGCAACTCTATCCATACTTTCACCAAGTCCAGCTTCATAAACATCCTTGATGACCTGTGCAGTCTGTCTCGCTTGGTCATCTGTTTCTCCTAGAGCGCCTTTGACACGTGCAACTGAATCTTCAAAATCAGCATAGACTTCTTTTCCAATTTCAGTTCCTTGTTTAATTGCTTCTCCTATGGCTAGATATCCTGCGATCTTTGCACCGAATGATTTGATTTTATCTTCCATTTCTTGAAGCTTTTTCTCAAAATCATCAGAGTCAGGAGGCTCAATAGGTTTTGGCTTGTTTTTTTTGTTTAAGAAATCATCTATCTTTTTCTTTACATTGTCTATTTTAGATGTTGCTTTATCTTCAACATCAACTTTACCATCAACATCTATAGCTTTTTCAACTGAAGATGCTTCTGATTTTACTGTCTGGGCACTCTTTTCAAAATTGGAAGTGTCCATTTTTGCGCTACCTTCAACTTTTGCGTTGTCAGTAGCTTCTTTTGAAAAACTTTCAACCTCGTTTGATGCTTCATCAAGTTTCTTTTCCAGTTTTTTAGTATCAGCATCAACGTTAGGTTTAGCTTCTTTTTGTGATACATCTTTAGCAAATTTATCTACTTTTTTATCAGCTGTATTGAGTTTCTTATCAACGCTTTTATCATTGATTTCTAAATCAATAACAACTTTACCATCTGCCATCATACCACCTGCCTTTAATTTATTCTTTTGGAATTCCTAACGATTCAAATAATTCTGCTTCGATTTCTTCCTGAGTTCTTTGGAATGGGTCTCCCTGTTCTTGAATAGCATAGTAATCTTGAAGTTCTTTCATTCTTGCACGTTCCTTCTTGTCCTTGATTTTTGATAGATCCGCAGTTCTATATCCAACGATCTGAACGAACTTGGTATCATCATTCAAACCATTAAGCAATGCCTTGAATTCCCACCAATGCATATTGGTTCTCAATAGATTTATGCCATACTGCTGCATGAACGCAGCAAAGATAAGGTCCATATCATAATCAAAAAGAAACCCAACTTTTTTATTAGGTTTCTTCTCAGGCTTATCTGGTTTATTACATTTGTAAAAATTAAGAATTCCTTTCAGTAATTCCAATGAATCGATACTTTCCATATATAATTCATAGTTTGGAATCACCAAATCAAACAGCATAGGGATTTTATAATTTTCATCAATATACTTGTCAGAAACGATACAAGAGAATTGAATCCATGTTCTAAAATCAGTTCTTATTTCTATTTCTTGATTTTCTATTCTTATTGTTTTTTGAAGATCTCTTTTGTCTAGAATTAACATAATCTTTTAACCCGTATTTGTTTTTTGTGTAATCCATTTGCTTTTGAAGATTTCCAAATTCCTTTGTAAGTGAGTTTAAATTGTCAAGCTCATTTTTGATTCTGTCTTGCTTTTCTTTTTGACGTTCAGTCGTAGCATGTTCATCAAACTTGGCTTGAATTTCTTCAGCAAGAGCTAAAATTACGTAGTAAGGTTTTAAATCATCCTTATCAAAAAGATAATCATATGAGCCTTTTCCTAGCAATTCATCTATAACGACTTGACAGTCTTCGATAAAGGTATCGTCAATCGTACGATTACCTCTGTATTTTTTGATGAACTTGTCAATCAGCAAATGATTATCGATATTGTCAGCATCGATACTGAAAATACGATCTTTAATTTTTACATCGAATAAATTCTCTTGAATCTTGATTTCTAACATAGTAACAATCCCTTTCCTATTTGATTTCTATTTGCTTACTGGCGTTGATGACGCACCTGATTGAGGTGAAGCTGCTGTGAACTTACCAGTTGTGTAGTCATATTCACCTGCAGTGAATTCACCAGTGGCCACATTGTATTGGCCATGTTCTGAAGCACCTTTTTGAGCAAAGGTTCCTTCCAATGCGATTTTTCCTCCACCTTCGCCAGAACCAGGATTAGATGGTTGAATTTCATATTGTCTATGATGTGCTGCAAAACATCCAGTTGAACCTTCAACAGGTGCCCATGTTTCAATTTCATATTCATCAAACATGGAACCAATAATTTCTTTTTTACCAACTTCATAGATATGACGAACAAACTCATTGCCAGGAATCAATTCACCTGAATATGAAACCGATGGTGTGTATGCCATCATGTTTGAGTGAGAAGTCTTTTCATTGATATATTGTCCGTCATCTGTTGAAGGATCTACAGCTTGTGTCCAATCCGTCAAACCAGTACCAGCCAATACAGGTTTTGATACACCATCGAATTTGACGTAGTGTAGGTTTTCGTGGCGATTTACTACAGTATTTCTTAATGTTTGTGCCATTATTCAAAAGCTCCTTTCTTGTAGTAAGTTAATTGATAAAGTGCTGAAAAATTAGCAATGCCATTGTCATAGGTTTCAACACCAGGATTGGCAATCATTTCTAATTTCTGTGGAACTATATCATCAGGAAAAACAATGTTTTCAAATTTATTCATTGTTTCCATTTCAAATTGGTTTGCTAAATCATCTAGAACATCCGTAATTTTCTTGACACTCTTTTCAGTTTTAGCACCTGATTGAAAGTTAATATAAAAAGGCAATACAGCAGTATAGCCTCCTATAATATTTTCATTTATTTTTTCAGCACGATTAGATATTCTTTGAACCATGATTTGGTCATCCTTGTTTGAAGTAAAGAAATCTAATTTCCACATGTTTTTTTGTACATTTTGAATATCCAACTTCTTGCAAAAGTCATAGATACAATCCAATACCCTGTTGTATTCTTCATATGTCAGTTTTTTATTTGATTTATTTTCCATTTCTAAACACGTCCTCTACACTTTTAATCCATTTCTTGATGTTTGCTTTCTTTGATTTTTCAAACCATTTGGCAGTTGCCTTTGGATGACGTGACTTGTCAAAGTTCATCCCTGTACCTTTATACACATGTTGCGCATAATCAGTATCGTAAATGACTTGTTTCTTTTCTTTGGCACTATCACCAATATCGGGTGTTTCTCTCAAATGCGTATGATGTAGATTGGAAAAAGGAACGTAAGGATCAGTATCTCTTATTACAGAATTTTTAAGAGTCTGATAGGCTTTTTCCTTAGTTCCTTCTAAATCTTTTTTCACTTGAGAAAAGTCAACATCAACAGAAATCTTCAAGAAGCATACACCTCAATGAACTGGATTTCTTTCGTTCCTGACGGGCGATAACAGGCATATTTATTGATTGAATAGACATTTGTTGTCTTTTTCAATTCATCGTAGTCCGTTTCTTTTACCACATCCAGGACAAAATAATCTTCATTTCCAATCGTAAAAGTATTCTTTTTTGACTTGTAACTGTGTTGATCAACAAATGTCAAATCACCGCAGTCACTCAAATCAATCGTTAAAAGAACACTGTCCGCATCAGAAATCCCCTTGTTTGATTGTGTAATGCCATAGTTTTCATCAAATCCAACGTTTTCAAGAACGTATGGAATAAAAGTATCTTCATCAACTTTATGAATCAAAGTAACAGTAAAAGGTCTTAAAATACGAGGAGAGCTAATCATATCGTTTGGCCACTCTGCACATAAGACCCTTTCTTCTCAATTCACTTTTAATCATATAAGCTGAAACGGATGAAAAAGGAACACCATTGAATTTGTTGCCCCTATCGCCATAGCTATAATTAAATCCGTCTTTTGATACGCTTTGCAAGTCTAAATCACTTGTACCATTTAGAGCATTCAAACCACCATTTGCTTGAAGATAATCAATCTGATAGCATACTGCTCTTTTCAATTCCAAACAGTAATAATCGATATCTTTCTCTAATGCCCATGGTGCAATGAACTGTTCAGCATATCCTTTGACTAAATCAATTGCTGGTTCAACAAGAGGTTCAAATTCAGGCTGACATATTTTTCCATTGAATGTATCTACATAATATTCATAAGAAACCTTCATACTATTCTTCTGCTGTATCTTTCTTAGCTTTAGATGCTTTTGCTGGAGTTTTAGCACCTGCTTCTAATTCTTCGACTTTTGTTGTCAATTCAGCATTTTGTGCTTCTAATTCCACGATTCTTGCATCTTTTTCTTTTACTTGTGCTTTTAAAGATGAATATTCTCTTTTAAAATCCGCTAAAGAAACTGGGTCACCCTTTTTAATGACTTCACCAGATTCTTCATCAATATGATCATAACCACGAGCAACATAGTCATCGACTCTATGTGGCTCGATTGTAAGGATTCTATTTCCTTTTCTTACTTGTGACATAGATCATCCTCCTCTTTATTATTTTTCAACTGCAAATTGAATTGAATTTACTTTTTTCTTTAAAACAAATACATCTTCATGTGATTCTTCATAGTAGACCCATTTTCCTTCAGACATTGCAGATGGTTCATCCAATTTAGCAAATTCATAGTTGATTGGTGTAATGACTGCTAATGGATGCACCATAAACATTTTGATTTGTTTTGCAGAAACTGCAGGTTTATACCCTTGTGTGAAGTCATATACAGTTTTCATTAATTCTGATGGAACTTCAACGATTTTAACCAAGTCTAAGTTAGCGATAGTTCTGTTTAATTTATTTTCAGCATCACCAATGATTACAGTTCTAGCTAATTTTTCAGCTTGTTTTAACATTGCATTGTAAACTGGTGTGATATATAAGATTCTTCCTGTAGATGGAACACGTGCTTCAGCCATGTTGATCATCATTTTATCAAAATATTCTAAGATATTCGCTGCTGTGATTTCATCAGTAATAGGTGTTTGACCTAATTCTTGATATTCAGCATAGATTTTAGAAACACAATATACGTCCATTTCAGGGAATTTTTGTTCTTGGTTGAATGTTTCAGTAATATTACCGATTGAAGCAACCATATTTGTTTGATCAATATCTTTTGGGTGTACCAAAGTAGACCATTTTCTTTCATTAGTTAAAGTTAATGGTGTCCATGCGTTATTGTAGTTTCTAGTTGCATTGGCAATTGTATCTCTTGTTGAATCTACACGTCCTGTAGTTTCTAATGTTGGGATTTCAATTGTTCTTGCATTGACCCATCTGTATTTTTGGTTATTTGGGGTATTGAATAAATCTCCAAAGTAAAGTGCATAAGGCCAAGCTTGTTCTAATGCTTGTTGATATGCATGTGCATAGTTTACTGCTGCCATATTTAATTTCCTCCTGATCTGTTATTCTTTTGGCATTGCTCTGACACCTGCAAAATGGAAACCAAATGCATTCGCATTGTTTTCTCCAGCTGGCGCTCCTTTAGAAGCAGTACCTTTTGTAAATGTTGGTAATGAAGGTTCATCTTTTGATTTTTCAGCAACGAATGCTCCTGCATCCGATTCTTTTAGACCATTGATATATTCATCCGCTCCAATGAATTTGCCGTCTTTCAATTCAAAGTTTTGTTCCTTGAATTGAGAAATGATTCCACGTTTGGCACTTTCAGAAGTAAAGTTCATTCCTGCAAAGTATGAGTTCATAGCAAAGTCTCTTTCTTGTTGAGTCAATTTGTTGTTCAACTCTGCAGTTTCATCTTTATATTTCTTTTCCCATTCAGCAGCGGAATTCTTGATGCCTTCAATATCCATATCCTTGTATGATTTGATTTGCTTGTTTGCATCATTCAAGGAGTTTTGAGCTGATTCATATTTTGTGTTCAATGTTTCTAGCTCTTTTGTTTTTGATTCGACTTCTTTGCGGTATTTTTCAATGTCATTACCGTTTTCAGTCATGATTTGATTAACTTGTTCATCTGTTAATCCTAAATTCTTCAAAAATTCTCTTTTCATAAGATCCTTTCATTCACTACGCTTTAGTACGCTGGTTGCATCAGCCTGTGTGGTTGCAGTTTTACGAGTTGCCCACCTCAAAAATTTTGTTTTATTCATGTCTTGCTATGTTGTTTTCAGTTTTTGGGTACAAAAAAAGGAAATATCAGCTTCTATTGCCGTATTTCCTTTTATTCCTTTCTAGTGCTTTTGTTTTGCTTTTAGGTGGCGGTACGTAGCAATCGTATTTTTCATGACGAATACGTCCGCAAATCATACACATATACTGTATCTTCTTAACAATAACGTGTCTTTTCTTATCGAAGTATTGAATGGTGTGATATTCAAATTCTTGATGATGATGTGGTCTTAATCCTTCAGCCATTGAAAAACACCTCCTTTCTTCCAAAATTGCGTATAGAAAAAGCGAGTCTTTTAAACTCGCTTTATATTCATATTTAATTTTTAATCTAATACCATTGATAATTGACTATTGTATTCTTTGATTTTCAAGCTTGTATTGACTTCAGGAGACCACGATTCCAAATAATTTTTAGCATTTTCATAATCGGTCTTTAGTGTATCTCGATATGAGCCTAATTTGAAATACTTTTTATAGTCTCTCCAGATGCTACTGAAAAGCTTTCTGCTCATTAATTGATATGCTCTTGAATCAATACCGCCTAGTGCACTGATTACAGTTGTTTTAGCAATTCTTTCAAGCGTATATTGTTGTGAACTGTCAATCGTTGTTGATTTTTCTAAATCAGATACCTTTTCTTCGAGAACATCAACTCTTTGAGCAGTTTGTTCATGGGCTTTAATTGTCAACATAAGTAATTCTCTTGGGTCGGTTGGTACTTTAGCATATGAACCAGTCTTTCTCAACGTTGGAAGAACTTCACTCGTTACCCAATGTTTGAATTTCTTAGCGTTTGGAAGTTTGCTACCAAAAATTAATGAGTAAACTCCGCTTTCATTAATAAATGTTAAACCTCTATTTGGAATTGCTTGTACAAAATTAATAGGAAATACATCTTTAGGCAGATGATTTTCAATGGTCGCCAAATCCGACCTTTGAATTAATCGCTTGTCATCAGAATCAACATGATTTTTTAACGCATCTTTTGTATTTTTAAATCCAAGTGCACTAGCAACATCTTTACCAACAAGCCAAGGTTCATTGTCAATCACTAAACAACTAACACTTCCAAATTCTTCATTGTTAAATATTTGTAGTTCTTCCATATTGACAATCTCCTTTTTTAATTGTTTCTTGAATGTTTCTTGTTAAAGCATTACACTTTGAAACATTTGATCTAATAGTTTCTTCTACCATGTCAATTTGGTCTTCAATTAACATCATGACATTTGAAACATCATATTTAATATCATTTCCGTTTTCACATGCATCACATGTAACAATGACCATAGAATTAATTCTTTCTAAGTCAGTTAATTTGTTTTCAATTTCCAATAGCATTTCAAACAAATTGTCTAATTGTTCTAACATATCATTTTTCTCCTTAATATTGAAAATTAAGGCATAACGTAGTACAATGATTATGCCTATTTTAGGTTTAATAGAGAGTATTGTTTTAGCGGACAACTCTCTATTTTTTTATACCTAAATCTCTTTTTATCAATGTGGTTATATAGCCTTTTATGGTTTGACCATTTTCGCTTGCACGAATTTTTATTTGCTTATGTAACTCTTCATCGATTTTAAGTATTAAGTTTTTCATAGCTATCCCTCCTTTCATTTACATTTATTATCTTACAATTATAAATATAATTAGTCAATAATATTTAATGCTTTTTATTAACTTGTATTTATTTTTATTAAAAACTATTTATAATATAATAAAAAGGTGGTAAATATGAACGAACAAATACTAGCAAAAAGATTAAAAGAACTTAGGGAGTCTATGAATTTAACACAGAGCCAATTTGGAGATTTAATAAACGTAGCTCAAACTACACTTTCTTCATATGAAAACGGATCAAAAACACCCAATATTGATACTTTGTACAATATCGCAATAAAATGCAATATTTCTATAGATTGGCTTTGCGGACTTTCTGATATTCATAAAACAAAAGATTTCTCATCATATTCTGATATTTTCAACTTAATAGTAAATATCTGTAAATCTATTCATATTGACATAGAAGAGTATCATTACTCTCAAGATGAATACGATATGTCTTTAATAGTCAAAAATCCTATATTAAATGAATTTTTAACAAAATGGTCAAAGGTAAAAGCTATTTATGACGATAAAACAATTGATGCAGATACTTACGAAATTGTTGTTAAATCATTAATTGATAAATATACTACTGATACTTTAAAATATGATAATTTTGTAATAGATGATATGCACTTTAGCTTCCTCTCAAATGAGTAGGAGCTTTTTTATTTTTTTATATCATTTCATACCTTTTTATACTCTTTCATATCTTTTCATCCAAAATAAAAAGCCACTTATTCGTGGCTTGTATTAAGTATTTAATTTTTATGTACTTTATGTTTGCTATCAATTCTAATAACATGAAATAATCCATCAGCTAAAATGCCATGCAACCTAAAAGTGCTTCTATCTTTTCCATAATGATATATTTGAAATTTACTGTTATTGATTTTATAAGTATCATCTGAATCATTTTTTCTTGAATACCTATTTTCCATTTCATCGTAAGATAATTCGGTAGAATCATCTAAAAATTGTTGAAATATTTTTAAATCTTCTTTATTGAGATTTTTAAAATTAAAATTATTTTCAAGCTTTAAGCCAAAGCTAACAACTAACTTTGGCTTTTTATTCTTGGTTAATTTAATACTTTCAGCAGCTTTTGCTCTTTTTGTTTTACTCTCTTCAGTTTCACTCTCATTAGAGGGTTTAGAATAATTAGCTAATTTTCTTCCCTTAGCCATTATGCATCATCCTCTGTACCAATATAGATACTTGAGTAATAATTTTTCATATCGTCAGTTGAAATAACATTTTGGCAACTTTCAAAAGCATCATAACCTACTCTAGCATTTTTCCAAGGTGCTTCATCATGAGTCATAACTTCCAAACTATTTGCACCATATTCTCCATAAGTAGCCCATACACTTTCTAAAAAGTCTACATCATCAGGATCAGTTATTTTAGTAGTTGTAATTTTAATATCTGCAGGTGTCAATTCTTTTAATCTACTACCTTTTAACATGTCATATAAAGAACGATTAACAGGTCCATGAACCCACGCTTCAAAATTACAATTCTTAATAAGATTTCCATTTCTGATTGCTAAATCCCAAGCATAAGCATAATAGCATAATTTTTGAAGTCTTTTGTGTGTCATAGACTCTTTATTTAAAAACCATGTTGCAATATCAAAAATTGAATATTTAGCCATAGCATACCACCTCCACATATTTATTCTACTCTTTTCACAAGTATTTTATCACGTAAATATGTAGTTAACAACCAATTTAATGGATGTTATATTGTTTCATACCTTTTTATATTGTTTCAATAGCGCTAACCATAATTGAAATCAAACATAAAGATTTATTGAAAAAAGTCCGTAATTATGAGGGTATTTTAGCCGGCGCAAAATTGCGCCCTCAGGATTTCTTTATTCCAAGCACTTATAAGCAAATCATTTTGTTTCTATAATTCCCTCAAATTCAATCACTAACTTTGACTTTCCAATTCCTGTTTTTGATATTTGAACATTTGAAACTTGTTTGATTTCAACGCCATTCACAAAAATATGATATTTATCTCCTATCACTTGTAATTCTACGTTGTTTACTTTGTCCATTTGATGTCCTCCTACTCCTCTACATGTTTAATTGAGTATCTAACACAACATTCATGTTCGATACAGCATCCTCGATACTTTTCCCAATCCTTGCAGAAATAAGCAATGTCAGCTTGACCTAAAAGCTTGATGGATTCTCCTATATACCAAAGAGGCGTTTTTGGTTCACCATCAAAGAACGAATCAATCACTTCAATTTCTTTATCAGGAAATAATTCTTTTACATTGTGTAAAATCCTTTCTCTTTCATCTAGGATTTCTTTATCTGTTTTTTCCTGCCATTGGTTGGCTAATGAATAATTTCATTTATGCACCCTCCTATTCAAAAAATACCCAGTCATCCGCTAACATATCTGTTTGTGATGGTGCCCAAGGTACAATATTTTTCTTTGCATCTAGATTATCAGTTTGTAAATTAGATGAATCTATACAAACAAAAGGATTTGTTGTTGCATCTGTTTCACATAAATGAATAAAAATTCCTTTACCGTTCCAACCTTTTCTAGCAAGCTTCATTCCTCTTTTTAGATATTTGATAGCTTCATCAAAACCAAAAGTAGCTTCTCCACCTAATTCAGGACAATTTTCTTCATCAGCAAGAATCCATCCATCATCAAGAATATTAGATAACGTATAAATAACTCTTTCAGTTTCTCTAATATCCATTTCTTTGCCTTCTTTGGTATGCATGATTACTGTTTTCTTTTCATCATCCCAATACCAATATCCACCCCATGAAGGTAATTTCATTTTCATTCCTTGTTTCATTAAATCAAATGCTTTTTTAAATTCCATAATTATTCTCCTTCTAACATTTAATACATTTATTTTCAAATTTCTTATAAGCATCAATATAGAGCTCTTTCTTGTCTCCATTGTACGTACATTCATACAACATAGCTCCTTTATTTGATGCACTTAAAATAGCCTTATGGTTTTGTAATGTCTTACATTGCCATACAACAAAAACTACAAAATCTTCTTTTTTATCCATGTGTTGCTCATTGTGCTTTCTAACTTCTTCTTTACAAATTTCAATAAATTCACCTGAACTCATTTTTTTATCTCCTTTTTTACTAAAATATTTCTAAAACAAAAGCAATAACCATAATTAAGCTAAAAATAAAAACTGGGATAAGAATTTTCCATAACCCACAAATGAATAGATCAATAAGTTTTAAAGCAATTAAAAGAACGAATAATACTTTTATTAAAGTTTTCATATCAAATCTCCTGATTTTAAGTAAAAGAAAAAGCCAACTTACGTTGACTTATTATTTATTGTTCTTGTTCCCAAAACCATTTTTTTGCTTTGTTATATGCATCAATCACTTCTTGTGGAAGCTTATCTAACTCGCCATTGGCAATTTGAGAACCATAAGGATCATAAATATCTATGCATTTTTGAATTTCTTCTGGGTACTTTATATACGCTGACATTCTATTTCATCCCTTTCTTGTTTTTAACAAGTGCCATGTACTCTGCTTCTACTTCGTCAAATCGACCAGATAAATAGTTAGCTCTTGCATATTCACTAATCTCAATTACATTATATTCTTTTATACCTTTTTTATCAATGAATTTTTTTGCCTGAGCACATGTATAATCGATATATTCATTATGATTTTCAACAGTAATTTCACCAAACTTTTCTATATAATTTTGTGCCTGTTTCATATGACACATTTCATGTAAGAAAACTTCAGTCTCTTCAATGACAGATTTTTTATATGCATGTGAACTATAATAAACTACATTGTGAACTGCATCATATTTACCGTAGGCTCTATCATATTCCAATGGGTCAAATATAATAATTTTTGGTTTTCTTGTAATCCCATATAGTTCTCTTGCCTTATTACTGTTATTGACTATCTTATGTAAAGCTCGTGGTTTAACAGTTGCCTTGTTTGAAATATAGACCTCATCACCATAGCTCGTTACTCTTTTTGCCTTCAAATCTATATCTCTTGAATAGCGGAATTGAGTTTCATCTTTGCTGTGGATAATAGGTCGATACATTTGACTGGTATTTTTATTTATAACTTTTTCTCTTGGATAAGCCTTTTTAAGAACATTATCAATACCATGTTCTTTCTTGAATTGAATGTTGCTTTCTTTAATGAACTGAGAACGTTTATCTTGCCATTCTCTAATCTTTTTAGCTTCTTTGGTGGAATCTACACCACATTCATCAAGAATATTCTTTCTTTTCTTCCAAGAACGAATCTGACGCTCATAATATCTTTGCTTTTGTTCTAGCTCGTATTGATCATCATTCCTGTTCTTGTCAAATTCTTCGGTATCGACCAGATTGTTCTTATACTCATAATCAGTAACCTCATAAAAAGAATGCCTGCAGTTTGCTCCGCCTAGACCATCAACACGGCCATATCCCGTTGCCTTTTTAAAGTTCTGTAGACCTTTTACAGGAGTATGAAGATAAAATAATTTACCTTGCCACTCCTGATGGGATGGTCGAGCACCTCCATGACTTGAAGTCTTTACAATGTTAATGCCCAATTCTTTGCAGTTATCCATTTTAAACTTCAAAGACGTTTGATTGACACCACTTGTAACTGCTCTTTTAACTGCAGCATCCATTGAAGTTGTATGATCAGTATAACCAACTACTTCAATACCTTTTTGAGAAAGCTTTCTGATTGAGGATTCAATGGCCTTGTCAGCATTGTTTCCTGCAACGATTTTTGAATATGCTTCATCACATGCCTTTATAAACTGCTTGTTGGTGCACTTTCTTGAAATGTTGCAAAGATTTTTGATCTCACCTTGAGTATCCTTGATACCTTTGTTCAAATTCTTGTTTGACCTGTTCAACATGTCTTTTTTAGAAGTTTGAGCATCAGTATCTTTCAATCTCGAAAAAATATTGCTGACCGTCATTGCTATACCACTCTTGATGGCTGATTTTACTTTGTTTTGAGACGATTTCTTGACCTTTTGGAATTCAGTACCCGAATATTCAAAAAACTCTCTACTAGCTTTATTTTTCCATTTTGGATACTCTTCTTCGATATCTTCTAAAGATGCAAGATTTCTTAAACGTAAACCCATCCAAATTAAAAGAAGAGTTTCTAATGTGCTGAAGTCATTTGAGACATCATCACCCGACTCTTCCAAAAATTTATCAGTTAACATTTACATCCTCTTCTGTATCGTCATCTTCATCATCATCGTATTCAATGCCTTCATCAGAATTTTCAGCAACTTCTCTTTTTGCTTCTTCTTCACTCATACCTTGCCATTTGACTTTGTACTTCCATTCAGGCATCAAACCAGCATTGACTTCTTGAAGGTCGATATTTCTTTGTTTTTCAGTGTCAGTCAAGATGCTGTCTCCCCAATCGGTTTCAACAACACATTTCATAGACTTTGATTTGCCCATTCCAATAGCGTAGACATTCATTGCATATGCTATATCTTCAAGTACAGTATTCAAACTGTCTTGAATAGCTGAAACAGTATCATATTTTCTTTGTTTGGATGACTTGATTTCTTCTGCAGTTTTATCGACTTGTTGTGGATCGCTTAAATCTCCATACGATAGACCACATTCAAATTCGATTCTCTTTAGAATATCATTGAATCCTGCAGCATAGTTGGCATCTCTTAATTGAGGCGCATGTACTTTGATTAAATCATTGATGTTTGTTGCTTGTCCTGAAGAATTATCAATATCGTATGTTCTGAACAATCTTTTCTTTCCTTCAGGAAGTTTTGGTTGATGGGTGTGTGGATCAATTTCAAATGCATCTCCAGAGGCTTCAACAGCCATTTCACCGCCAATAAATTCCCAAATGTATCTGCTGTATTGTTCTTCTGCATCTCTAATCAAATTAATTGCTTTGACATAGCAAGGAACCCCAAGAGGAGACATCTTATCAATCGTATTGATGACAGGTGTTTTGAAGTAAGAAAAAAGTGGCCTGTCAACGCCACCAATCTCAAAATGTTCCTCTAAATCTTTCCACTCTGGAATAGTATCCAATGGAATTTGATTGCCAAAATCAGTATAAAAGCTATAGTTTCCTTGAGAATAATCTTTTTTCATAAATGCATAGTTTTCAAACGTATTTACTCCATTTTCATATTTTTGATATTCTAATCGAGTATACACGTTTTTGCCTTTAAAAATCTGTTCTACAAAGATACCTGCGGTGATTTTCTTTCTTCCATTAAACGTAACAGGAAAGAACTTATCAGCGTGTACAACATCAACGAATATTTGATTGTCACTTACATATGGCTTAAAAACAACACCGCCTTCTCCCAAAGCCCATTGAAGATTTTCATTCATATCTTTAATGAATTCTTGATATTCCTGATTGACAAAATCATTTGATATGACTTTTGATATCAATTCTCTTGTTGAAGTTTTAGAAAGTTCCTCACTGATCCCTTGTGCCAATGCTAATGATTTGACACCTTTTTCTTTACTTAGCCAAGGCTGTTTGTTTTCTAAAATCTTATTCCATAGCTCAATTGAATTTACCATGTCGTTCGACATTGCAATATCGATATCGAAAAATTTATTTATATCTTTTGTTGCAAACATTCTGTTCTTAATCCTTTCTAGAAATTTCTTTATTGCCGTAAACACTAATCATCCTCACCACCTTCATTCTTCTCGACATCAGGAAGATATCTTTTAATGTATTTCCAAATGCCCATGATGTAATATCTCAATGCATCCATGCAGTGATCATCATCTTTTACAGGTTTTTCAATACCACTTTCAATGCTTTTTTTATCATAGCTGTAAATGACGATTTCATTCAAAAGCATTTCCTGACGTGTACTGAACAGTACTTTTTGAAACGCTATTGCTTTTTGGACTCTTGAAATCCCTAATTTGACATCATTTTGAGCGCCTCTTATTTTTATAAACGGACAGGCTCTTTTGATTTCTTCAGCAAGTCCTCGTGCACTTGGGTCAATATAGAGGTTTCGAGGATATTGTCCAAATTCTTCCTTGATTTTTTCGCACATCTTCTTGAATTTAAATGCATACTCACTAGGTGTCAGCTGTTTACCACTTTCACGCCCTGAATGATAAAATTCATCAAGTCCAAAAACAGTTTTCAATGTAGGATTGAGTCCCCAAAATTCAAATACTGTCGCATTCATTTGACCATAGTCGCAAGATGCATCAATCCTTGTAATTCCGTTTATTTCATCATTTGTAAGGTTTCTATCCAAAACATGTTTATCTTTATCAAACATGTAATAGACGATTTCATCCAATCCAATTGATATTCCCAACCAAATCCAGTTGTACATTCTTTCATCGACTTTTTTCATTTCCATTGCTGATTGAATAAGCTTTTTACCAAGCCACTTTTCTGGTACATCTCTATAATCAACATGGATATGAATGCAGTCACTACGTTTTTCCATCTTTTTGACCCATTTAAAAATAGGTGCGTTAGGATTTTTAGGCGGGTTGAAATAATATTCCATGCAGAATTCATCATCATTACCACGTACGAATGTTGCTTCTATGTTGGATATTTCATCTTCCCCTTGGCCACGTTCGAAAAACTCAGTAAGCTCATCTAAAATAACAAGCTTGATAGGTTTTTCCTCATCAATGATTCCTTTTGTATCATCAATAGAATCGTTTCCTGTAAAATAAACCGAATTGCCATTTTTAAGATATGTAATCTTCATTGGATTCTTGGTTATCTTGAATTGTTTTTTCTTCAACCCTAGACGTTTGATTGCACGTTTAAATTCATTGTAGACAGTCTTAGAAAGCTTATTGTGGAACTTTCTCATGACTATTACCGAGCATTCATCTTCACTTACAATCTTATAAATTCCATGAATAGCAGCATAGCTTGATTTTGTTCCAGCACGACCACTATCCATAATTTTATGAACGTGTGAAATGTCATTGAAGCAAGTCAAGAACTTTGGAATGACAATATCTGAAATACGTACCTGTTTTTTCTTAAATTGGTGCATCATTTATAATTTCAACTCCATCATCTTCTTGATCATTCGTATTCAATTGCTTTTTCAATACTTCAATTTTGAGTTTTTGTTCTTCAGTAGTGATATTCATGTGTTTAGATAACCAATCAAGAGCTTTCATTCTATCCGCTAATTTAATACTTGCTCCATTACGTCCTTGTTTAACTTCACTTAATATTGTTCCATCAGCAAATGCCGATTCTTTGAATTTAACCATATTGACAGTTCGCTTTAGAACTTCATCCTCACCTGTATCAGGATTTTTAATAATTACTGGTACTTCCTCTCGGCCATATTCCAAATAATCATTCAAATCAGCAAAGGCAATATCAATATATTTTTGAACAATATCTTGCGGATCAAGAAGAGCATCTTCATACAATTCTTTTTTTAACCGATTTATTTCTTCTATTACTGCTGATTGCTTAGACCAACGAGAAGCCATCACACAAGCACTATTGTACGGAGTGTTTGGCTTTACTTTTTGATATGCTTTGACCTTGTTATGATATTTCAAATAATAAATGCAAAAGAGCTGATGTTCTTCATCCAGCTCACTTGTTTCTACTATTTCTTCAGCTATTTTTTTGCATTCTTTTTTGGTGTGCACACTTTTATTTTGGTGTGCACACTTTTTCTTCTTTTTTGACCATTCATAACGGCGTGACCATGACTTGACAGTATTGATTGTCGTACCATATTTTTTAGCAATTTCTTTTTGCTTCATGCCATTTTTATAGTCTTCGAATGCTAACTCGTGTTTTTCCAAATCATGTCACCACCTCCGTCTTTAAATAAACATGTTGTCTAAATGAAATTGTTTAATATCTTTCCATTTAGCGATCTCCTTTTGATAATTAGTTTCTATGTTTTCAAGATCATCAAACATTCCTGCAATCTTATCTTGAATTTGTCTATCAGTATGTATTTCTAAATTCATGAATTTAAATACTTCAGGAACAATATTCAATCCAGTTTGATAAACACTTAAGAAAGAACCCATATTCATATTTAAAATGAAATAAAGATATCTAGGATTGATATCTTTATTCTTTAACATCATTACTCCATATTTAGCATCTGCAGGACCTGATTTATTCATATATTGCATTTGACCACGTGTGGCAGACAATTGAATCAAGATACTGTCCGCTGGATATAATTTGTTTTTCTTAGACCTTTCAATATCTACCAAATCTAATAGATTCATTTTCTTATGTTCTTTTAACTTAGCCTCTTTATTAATAAACTCATAAATTCTTTTTAATGCATTCGAAATGTCATGAGTATAACGATTATTTAAGTGCTCAATCAATTTCAATTTGCTTTCCTGATATTCTAGAGGTCCTTGAAGTTCATCAAACATTTTAGCGAGTTCCATATCCACATCATGTATTTCATCCTCTAACTTCGTGATTTCTTCTATTGTTGCTCTTAAATCAATAGGTTCGTGTTCTTCAAAAGTATCAACGTATCTTGGAATATTCAAATTAAAATCATTGTTTTTTATCTCATCATAATTTGTAATATGACTAAATTTCAAAAAATCGTCATCGCTATTATATGAGGAAACAATCTTATCAATATGTTCCTTTGATAACTCATTTTGCTTACCTTTATTAATAAAATCTTTTGATGCATCTACAAACACAACGCCTTTTTTATTTCTATTTTTCTTTAAGACTAAAATACAAACCGGGATAGTTGTATTAAGAAAAAGTTTTTCAGGAAGACCGATGACAGCATCTAAAAGATTGCTTTCTATTAGCTTTCTTCTTATTTGTTCTTCTTTTCCACCTCTAAACAAAACACCGTGAGGTAGAATAAAATACATTGATCCATTTTCTTTCAAATGTGATAATGCGTGCAAAATAAAAGCATAATCCGCTTTAGCTTTTGGAGGAATACCAAAATCAATGAATCTCTTATCATCTTTAAAGCTTTCCACATCATCAAATTTCAAAGAATATGGTGGATTACTGATTACTGTATTGACTTTGAAATCATCATCCATACTATCAATAATTTCAACGTTGCTAAATTTACCATCATTTTGAATTTTATAATATGCTTTGAACGTATTTGTCAGAACATCACCGTGACGGACATAAGCGTTCATTCCTCTTATTGATAAATTAAAAAGGAGCATCATCATTGAGTTATCTGATAGCTCCTCTAAATAAAATGTTCTATTCTTATTTGATTGCCACATAGAAATTGTTAAACCACCAATTCCACAACAACAATCAAAAACGATTTCTTGATTCGAATTATTTGTTTTATTTAATTCGCACAATAATTTACAAATACAATCAGGTGTGTAATCTTGCATCATGCCTTTTCGATTTCCTTGCTCTTCTTGAAAATAGTTAGTGAACCAATCATATGATAAATCATTTTCAATTTCTAAGAATTTATTAAATGTCTCTTCTCTTTTACTTTTGTCGAAAAGAACGCTTTTCAAAGCTCCATGTAATTGAAACGCCTCTTTAATCCCTAATATAGAATTAATATCATTTGTTGTAATCATATGACTGTCTCCTTTTTATTTTTGAAAAAGAAAAAAGCTCCCGTAAGGAACTTTTTTGCAAGGGGTTTAACCTATATGTCTGAACTGTGATTTTAAATTAAATGGGATTGTTTCATTTCTTTAAAAACCACAATAGCATAATAGCATGGAAATAAGGGTTCAATCTAGGTCCACTTTGGGCCCAATTAGGGCTCACTTTGGGTTCAGTTTGGGTCCAAAATGGGTCCACTTTTAATAAAGATTTATCATTCGTGATAAAAGTGTTCTTATTTATGGCTTTCAATACTATTTCTAGAGATTCGAAACACCGCTTTTATCCGCTTTTCTGCACCACTCCCAAATAGACATTTTAAAACAAAATGTGATAAAATAAAAAAGCACATCCAAAGATGTGCAAAATATACTACGGAGGTACTAGCAACATGCTATTTACATCAAGCAAGAATATTAGCTTTGGTGTAAGGAAAGGAGCAAGTATTCATGGAATACCTAGTGATGCTCTTTTTAATCTTAGTAGCAACTAAAATGTTGTTAAACTAATCCCCACACTTACTTAAAGCTAGTATTCGAAGTAGAAAAAGAGGAAGAATTGCCGTTCTTCCTTTTTTCTTTTAGCATGCTATTTTAATCCCATACTTACGAAAAGCATTGTAGCTATGTTGTTTTTACAATGATTTCAATATTCTCAAGCTACATAAATAATATAACACAAATAAGAAAAAAATGGACGGTTTTTTATCGAAAAAAAGCGACATTTAGCGAGTTATATAGTCATATAGCGAGTTATAACGACATATATAGAGATTTATAGAAAATAAAAAGAATGAAATTTTTATTCATTCTTGATGCTTTCATAAAAAATATTATTCAATTTTTCAAGTGATGGGCGGTGTTCCATGTCAAGATATTTAGATAATTCTAAACATGCTTTTGGAAACTCTCTTTTGTAAGTTGACTTACTGATGCAATATGATTCTTCCAACGTGTCAATCATTTCATTATATCCTCTTGAACATACGTACGTTCTAATGATGTTTCTATGTCCTGCGTTGAGTAAATATACTAACGGCATAAATTTATCGAGTTCTTTGTTAAAGAGCTCTAGGCGCTTTGTTAGAAGCTCCCTGCGCAACATATTAGAAGTGATTTGTTCTCCTTTTGATTTTGAAAAACCTCCAGGAGCTTCATCACTGTATTTAATTGATTGAGGGCTTGGAATGTCCTCAATTTCAAATGCTAAAGAGAATTTTTCAATATTTATTAGGCGTAATTCTCTAAGATATTTTTTAACTTCATCAATGATCTTCTTTTCTTCATCTGTATATTTCATTCCTTGCCCTCCAAAATAATTAATTATTAATTTTTATGATCTTGATAAATTGCATAAGCAATTATCCCTGCCAATTCAGCAAGGATAGTTGCTGCAACTCCACACCAAAATGGGTTAATGTACATTATTTATCACCATCTTCTTTTATTTCTACATTGCCTTCTTCAAGGTACTTTCTCTGTATTTCGAGTTTTTCAATTGCTTTCAAATGCAATTCCTTATCAAAGTTGGTTGCACACGTTAAACGACCAATAACGTATTTGATTTCTTGATTGGTCAACTGACAATCATTAAGCTTTTTAATTAATATATTCATTTCAATCACCTTTTTTGAATTTTTGACTACATAAATCAATACCATACACAATACTTACGACCGAGAGAAAATAAAACATGAGTGAATTTCGATATGATTGATTAATGATTGCAGTGATTATATGAGCTATGATGATTACAGTATAAATCGCTAACAGTTTTGTATTTTGTTTTAAAATCTTTTCTTTTTGTTGGCGGTATTCTCGAAGCAAACCATATAGATTGTTTATTGTTTCATTTGCAAGATTCAATCCACTAATCAATGCTTCATTTTGTTCTTTTAAATTTTCACAGCGTTTTTCTATATCCTTTTCAGTTTCTGATTTAACCTGCATTATTTATCACCTACTCACTCGATTTAATATCAATAATCCCGTTTTCAATAACTTCTTTTGCTGGAAAGAATTGAATGTCATAGGCATAAGGATTTTCTTTTTTAGCTTTTGTTTGAATACAAGTGTATGTAACATCATTTGACAAATGCGCATAGAACAGCTTGTACTTTCCTTTTCCAGTTTTGATTGTTACGTTTAAATCTCCATCTTCATCACTATCAAGGGAAATCTTTCCCTCAACAGTGAATAATGGATCATTTGTTCTAGTATTAAGAGCAACGACTTTTCTTGTAATTTTAAAGTTGTTTGCATCTTCTCTGATATTCCAATTAACTCTAGATGCTTTTGAACATCCAGTTAAAGCAAATACGCTTGCTAATATGATTAATACTTTTTTCATTTATTTTTTCTCCTCCTTTTTGGGAATATGATTTCTTTCTTGATAAATTTCTACTTCTTTTTCAACTGACTTCAATAAATTCTTTTCTCTTACTAGATCCTTTTTACTAGCGTTTGGTCTAGTGATATAGTATTGCAACGCATGCTTTACTGTTTGTAACTTTCTATAGTACGTTCCCATTGTTTTTTATCTCCTTCCCATGGAATTTGAACTGGATAATATCTGTTTTCTTTAAACACCCTAGTTAGAACACCTGTATCGCAATAAAACGTTATCATTTTAGTTCCTTTGGCAAGAGCATCATCAGGATATAAATATGTATTTTCTACTCTTGTAAAAGTTGTAAAGAAATTATCCCAAACCCACATACCAGGAGCTAAATCTTCAAACTTAAGAGGTTGAGGATGCTTGACCTCATTCATTGCATCCTCATAACCTTTATCATATTGTCCTCTATCATAAATTAGAGCTTTTAGAAGTTCTTCTTTATCAACATTTATACCGACTTTTTGTATAGCTTTAAATATTGAATTTTCAAAATCCTCATCCATCTTTTGAAATACTTCTTCCATTACCATTTCTATTGGTGGCTTATACATTCTTCATACCTCCCTATTAATTCATCAATAGTTTCATCATCTTCAGCGTCTTGAAAGTAACCTCTCATTCTCATGCCAACTAATGTATTGATTTCATCAAAGTCATCTCCACCACATCCATCATCAGAGAATTCTTTTAATAGATCCAATTCAAATTTAGTCATCTTTCATCAACTCCTTTTTCCAATATTTTTTATTCTTTATTTTTGCATAGCTGGTACCATATATTTTATCAAAATCTTTTTCACATTTTTTCAGCTCTTCACATGCCTTATCAAGAGCCTTTTCCAACTTTTCAATCTTTTGCTTATCTTCTAAAAGATATTGACAAGTAGTATCAATATCTTCATGCTTGATGTGTTTGATTGCATTATCATTAGACATTGTTTTCATATGTTGGAACATAGATATTAGTTGTCCTCTTGTTTTAGCCATTTTCAAGCACCAACCTTTTCCAATTTGAAGCTTTTACACAATGACTTTCCATGGTGTCATCTGCTTGACATTCTTCTTTAAAAGGACATTTTTCATAGCAATCTGTAACTCCATTTTCATGCGCGAATACCAACATATCTATTGATTCATTGAATGATTTTTTTAATCGCTTATTTTCTTTAATGCAATCGGCAAAATTTTCTTTTAAAGATTTGATTTCATTTTCTAACTGATCACAATATCTTTCCAAGTTGAAACTGTATTTTTTTAAATCCGTGACCTTTTGTTTTGTCTCGCTACCATCTAGTTCGTACGATGTTATTTCACGTGTACATTCTTCTATTTTGGGCCTATTCATCATCAACTACCTCGCAGTTATCTAGAATATCTTGGACTTTGTAAGGTTCTTTATCTTCCCATTTGATGAGTTTAAAACAATTACTAAATAAAGATAAACAACAGCAATCTCTTGACTCCGTATACCAACCGAGATTTCCTTTTTGAGGTTTAGTGCCATATGCATGAACATAAACTTTACATTTATCCCTTGCTAGATATTCAAGCTTTTCACCTTTAAGACGTTTCAACAATTCAAATTCTAAACGAGATAGCTTGATAGGCTCTTTGTATTCTTCGTAGAGCCATTGTACTAACATGTTTCTACAAGGTGCTGTATCACTTTTTAATAAGCAATCACTACAATTCATACCAACACATTTATGTGGCTTATTATCTTTTTTAGAAATACAAAGATTATCATTTGTTTTCGCCATTTCTAAAAGTTCTTTTTCCCATTTTTCAAAGTTTTTCATTATTTCATCTCCCAATCTTCTTTAGGTTTGTCAACTACTCCTAAATAGTAATTTCTTAAATAATCAAAGTTATCCATTACAACTCGCGGACAAAATTGCTTGATATATTCTTTGTTATCATCAACAAAAGCTTGTCTAATCTTTGTTGCTGATAGTCCTGCAAATAAACTGGATCTTTCAAACAGTCTATATTCAACGTATTGCTTGATTTCTTCATTAAACCAACTATTAAGATTATCAACGCCATCAGAATAGTAAAGTTTGAAATGCTTTTGGCCTATTCTTGATACAACGTTGTAATAGAAATATTTTCCCCAAACTTTATCATCCTCTGTTTTTGTTTCCATAGACCAATCCGGAATTTCATATACTGAAATTTTTTTCTATATTCTTTAGGTAGAGATTCCAATAACATTTCTCTACGTTTTTCAATTGTAAAAGGATTTCTTAATGTGTCCTTTTTGTTTTCGCTTCCTAAAATTACACATACTTCGTCACATTCTTCACAAGCCTTATTAACCATGAATAAATGCGCTTTATGTACTGGTTGCATACGTGCTAAAAATACTCCAACTGTTTTCATTTTAGTTTTTTCCATAATCTCTTAACCTTTCTTAACGCATTCAACATCAACTCTAAAAATATAATTCTTGATGTTGTCTTCTCCTGCTTCTTTAATAGCTCTTTGTGCTAAAACATAGGATGTAAAATAAATAGTGCCTTGATAGCAAACTCCTCCACTCGGATAAATTGCAACCTTTTTATCAACAAAATCATAAAGAATAAAATATTCTTCATTTTGAGAACTTTTGCCTTTTTTTCCGTATTTCAACAAGATGGCTTCAATCTTTCGTCTTTCAACTTCAAATTCAGCATCTTCTTTAGTTAGGAAACAACTACCTAGCGATCTTCTTGCAATGTCGGTATCATAATTGTTCCATGTATCAGAAATAAACATCCCAAAAGAAGAAAAATACCAATATATATCGCCTTTTTTTAAATCCCACACCGTTTTAGGTTTAGGTGGAGTGAGAAACTCTTTTAACTTTTCCTCGTCCACTTCGTATCCTTTGTATTTTTTTGCAATTTCTTCTACTTTAATCATCTTTGTTCATCCTTTCTTAACGATATCTTTCATATCATTCTTGTAATAACAATCTTCACATACTGCATAGCCAAATCCACCGCTATTCAAGATGATTCTTGATGTATAAGAAGCTCCGTACATGATTTTCTTTCCGCATTCACAACAGGCAACTTTCTTGTTCATATCATCTTCGTAAAATGTAGATCCTTCAGGCAATGTGTAATCTTCATATTGGCCAGTTTCCAAATCACACTTTCTAGCAAAAGCATGATCCATTGCAGTATTTAATAAATCAAAGAATTTAACAGCATCTTCATGTGTCATATCCTTGTAATTTGCATCAATGACAACAACACCATGTTCCTTACATAATTTTGTCCATTCTTCACCTGTCATTTGTATCACGTCCTGCTACTGGTTTATTGCGCATGAAGTCTTCAAAATCCATATTGCAATCGGAACAGATTTCTGCTTTCTTTGTTACAAGTCCCATGCCACCATCACTTTTCAATCCACCTGCTTGATATGAAATTTTATAATTATTGACCTCTTTGGTTTTAAAAACTCTTTTACATCTGTCACATTGAACAATTCCTCTATCTATTTTCATTGGTTTGCTTCCTCTCTTCTTTTCTTAATGATCAACGTGAGTCTTTCATTTCTTTCTTTGACTCTTAAATTTTGCATTCTCAAACGATAATTTTCATTCTCGAGATATGCAATTTTTTTCTTGAGGGGCAAATAATTATCTTCACCCCATTCAAGAAGTAATTTTCTTAATTCATCACACTTTGACATCTCTTAATTTCCTGTTTAATTTTCTTAAAAGTTTATATGGAAATGGATTTTCTTCTAAGTATTCAAAATAGCTGACTGTTGTTGAAAATCCCTTTATTCCATCAAAATTGCTATGTGAGTAAGGTGTAGCAATGATTTTGTTCAAAGCACCTTCAATATCATCATCAACAATCCTTTTATCAGCACTACCCATGCACATTGCATTTCCTGTCAACATGTTTGGCATTGCATATTCATACAATTCGGTATCTCCTACTTTGTATTTTTTATAGCAATAACATTGGATGCCTTTTACGATTTTGTTGTCATATCGAACAATATAAATAGCATTAGGAAAATTGATTTTGTATGAATGATTATTATAAGTAACATATTGCATATGCTCAGGTTGCTTTATAACGGTATAATCAATACCAGCACCTATCGTGTTTTCAGAAAACAATTTTATATTTGCTTTCTCATGCTGATCTTTGATAAAAAAATCATTAAAAAGTTTTACCAGTTCTTCTTTTGAAAGCATTTTGAATGTAATCTTCTCGTTTTGTTTGATACATAATTCAGCATCATCTTTTTTGTTGTTTAAACGAATGATTGCTTCTCTCATTACATGATCACCTCGCTTTTTGTCTTTAATGTGTTTGAAAGAGCTGAAATCAAAGCATTTGAAGTAAATTTATAATCACAATCATCTACTTTTCTTTCGACTATTATTTGCAACAATTCCGTATTGTGTCTTTCTTTTTTTGAAAAATTGGCCATGATTTCTAGAGCTTCTTTTGCCACTCCAAAATTCAAATCAGGATATTCCCATCCTTCAATTTCAATGTTTCTTACGTTTCCTTTAACAAATTGACCATTTATAAATCGATATCCAAAACCATATAGCATTGCTCTTATTTGATAGCTCTTTTTATAAAGCTTTCTGAATTTCCTAGCTTTTCCCTTGTTTTTGAATTTGATATACAGGAACTGTATTTCAGTGGTACCTAGATTGTAATAATCAACCTTAGGTTCGGATAATGTTTCATCCGAGTACTCACACCACTCTTTGGCTTCTGCATATATTTCTCTAAAGACACCTTTTAATTGTGGAATAATAAAACTTACATTTACAAACACTTCATTCTGTTCATCATATAATCCTTCAATTATTGTTTCGAATCCATCGACTGCAAATTCGTTTCTGTCAAAAAAAGGACTTAATATAACTTCTTCAAATTCATAGTCGATAACATCTGGAAAAACATGTTCGTCTAATAAGTCAATTTCTTGAAAATTTTGTATCAAATCATTAGATTCATCTTCTTCAAATGCAATCGTTAAATCATCTATAGCTTTTGGTGATGTATAGCTTAAAGCGTTGATGAAAAACTTTTCATAGGTGTTAGGTTCTAATTTATCTGGAACATGATCAGTCGTAAAAAACTGTCTCAAATCTGTTGACAAGTTGAACACCTTCTTTCAACTGATACATGATTAAAGCGTTGCAATGTTCCAATATCGATACGGCCATTTTTGCATTGGTTACTAGAAATTGAACATTTCCTTTGGCGGCCTGTTCTTGACAAGAAACGTCAAGTGGGTGCTTATCCAAATCAAATTTGTAACATTGACTTCTCAAATTACTTTGTTGAATACCATTCTTTTTTGTTGTGATATAGATATTTCCTTCGTATTCACTATTTGCTGAGTCGATGTAAATAACATCATCTAGCTTCTTAAATACTTTTTCTAAAATCATTCTTGTAGCATCATTATCGACACATCCTATGATTACAGGAACATATCCCTTATCATCTTGGATAAGAGCAAATAAACTTTCATAAGTGCAATATTTATCATCGAATTCACACTCTATTGGATAAAGAGAATTGATTTTTCTCGATAATGCCAAAGCCTTATTATCACCAACGTCTTGAGCTTGGTATCCTTGACGTTCAATGTTTTTAGATTCGACTGTATCGCCATCTATTAGCATCATTTTATGTGACGTTCCTAAAAGAAGTTTGGGAAGGTCTCTTGCTAAAAGAGAACCAGTTCCACCAACTCCTATGACGTAAAATTTATATCTTGTGTAATTATTGGCCATGTTAACCACCTAGCCTTTTCTATGTTGTTTTCCAGTTACAACAAGAACATTGTCATCCTCGATATAGCTGTATTCCATTGTTCCTGCAAATTCATAATGTCTGTGCTTTAACATGATGTCCGTGATTTCCTTTTCTGTATAATCTTGGCCATCTACAAACCCATAAGAAGAAATATCAATCAATCTTCCTTCAGAGTAGACTCCAAATGGATACTTGTAAGTTTTTTCAGTACTTGCTTTTTTCTTAGGTACTTTTTTACTTGCGGGTTTTTCTTCTTTTTTAGATTCTTCTGCAACTTCAGTTGCTTGTTTTGGTGCTTGTTTTACCTCTTCAGTCGCTTGCTTTTCAACTTTTGTAACTGGAGCAGGTTGTTGATCAGCTTCTTTTGGTGCCTCTTCAACCTTTTCCACTTCTTCAACAACTGCATCTTCTTTAGCTGATTCCTCAGCTTTTTTCTTTGCTTCTTGTTCTTCTCTAACTAAATCAAACAATCCCATAATTTTATCCTCCTATTTCGGTCTTCTCTCACCGATTTCTTCTAGACATATTTTTAAACATTCATTTTCAGCAAATTCACGAATAATAACAAGTTCACATACTTGAATATCGTCGTAATATGCTACGTTATTGAGTGCATCCAAAACTACTTTTATGATGTTATCGATATCCGGTTTAACGGTACATAGAAACGTTTTATCTAATAGCCAACCTCTTAATTTTTTGGTGGTTGATTTCGGTATTCCTCTATATGCAAATATCTTCACTCTTAGAGCTTTATCACTTTGATAACTTGTAGTTTTTCGATAGCACATTGCTATTTTTTGTTCGTAATCCCTTGTTTTTTTAGGTGTGTACGCTCTTACGAATTTTCCTTGAGTAGTAAACCTTGGCCGACCTTTTCCAACGATTGCTCCTGGAACGGTAAACCAAAATTTCTTGTAATCATTTTTGATACCTAAATCAAGCAAGCATTGGGTCGAAGTCATCTTCTAGCTCCTCTGGAACAACAGTGTCTTCAAGAAGTGCATCCAATTGTTCCTCTTCTTGATAATCATCTTCTACCACTTCAACTTCAGGTCCTTCTACATCCATATCTTCGAATTCATCATAGTTCGTAGGTTGTTGTACAAGTTCCATTGTTTGTTGATCAACAGCACTTTTCTTAGGGTCATCTTTGATGTTGAAATAAACAGTCAATGTAATGGTTGTTTGTCCACCATTTAATTCGGTTTGATCACATGCTGCCAAATAATATGGGTTCCAATCACCAGCTAATGTAATAAATTCATTGTCACGTTCTGCATCCAACATATAGATATCAGGAAATCCTATCTTGTCTAAAATCTTGTTATCTTCTTCAGAAATCCATCTTTGTGTCACTTCAACGATTTTTGGAATCTTGTAAGGATCACCTTTATCAACAGAAAAAACCTTTTTCGACATGTAACCCGCATGCTTAAAGAAATTTCTAACTGCAATCAAATATGATTCTTGACAGCTGAAATGTTCAGCTTTCGCCAATTTCATATCTCCGTTAGGCAATTGTGATAGTTCATAAGGGATTTTTCCAAACTCTCTTAATTCATCATCTAAAAGCAAATTACTTTGAAAGTCATAAACTGCAGCATAGTTGTTACATACTAAATAGAGTTTTTCATCATCACCATAAAATACTGGTGTGTAAGTCTTGTTTTTTCCGATGATTTCTTTCGCGATTGAAAGAAATTTGTAGAAAAACGGTTCTTCATCTTTTTTTATGAGCATTTTCATCTCTCCTTTTTTGTTTAATTTATTGTTTTTGCGGTCAAATCTTCATCCTAACGAATGTTTTTAGATAATTGGTAAAGTTAATCATCTTTAAAACAAACGCTCGCTAGAAACGAAAATTTTAAGTTTTTTTATTTTAGACTAGAATTGAATGTCATCTTCCATGATGTTGAAAGGTGGATTTTCATTCATAAAACTGTCTTGTTGTTGATTTTGTGGTTGTTGGTACTGATTTGGATTGTATGTTGATTGTGAATGGTATTGTTGTTCTTCATATTTGTCTCTAGGTTTTGTTTCTAAAAACTGAACTGAATCACAAACAGCTTCAGTAACATATACACGTTGACCTTGAGCGTTATCATAAGATCTTGAACGAAGTCTACCTTCAACTCCAACCAGTGAACCTTTGGAACAGTACTTTTCAACATTTTCAGCAACCTTGTTCCAGGTAACACACGAAATGTAATCCGCTTGTTGTTCTTCATCATTTCTCTTTGGACGATTAATCGCTAAAGTGAAACTTGTAACTGCTGAACCGTTTTGAGTTCTTCTAAGTTCAGGATCACGTGTCATCCTACCAACTAAAACTACTCTGTTTATCATATCTTCTGTTTCCTTTGCTTTGATTTTGAATTTTTTGTTCTAATCTTGCTTTTGCTTCTCCCCTGTATGTAAGAACCGAAGAATTGCGTTTTCTAACATGTTCTTCATGTAAGATCTTGATTGATTCTTTATCGTAATTGCATTCCTGAAACTTTTTGGAATATTCTTTAGCATCTTGTGAGTTTAAAAATCTAAATGGAAAGTTTCCGTAAGCTTCATCTTCAAACTGAATAATTACTGTGTTGGGTGGAATCTTTTCAATTGTGTAATCAGGAACTTCAATGTTAGAAATAATTTCAGGAATATTAGCTGGATAACTTGATTGGGATGTTCTTTTAATAATCGCATTCTTTACTTGTTCAAATGAATATTCCTTTAGCATTTCATACCACGTAGCAAACAAAGTTTTATCTTCGATGTTAATCATTGCTCCTACATACATACTTTTGTAAAATTTCAAAATTTCTCTTAATTCCTTTTTTTCCAAAATTTCTAAATTCCTTTCTGTGAGTGTGAGTTATTACTATATATAGCAATCTGCAAAGTCGTATGCGAAGGGTTGTTATCATTGCGTGTACTCTCACCACTCGTTCTTTACGTTCTTTACGTTCTTTACGTTCTTATATAATAAAGATAGGGTGTCTATTTTTTATACAACGGATGTATAATTTTTAGACAACCGGTGTCTATTTTTTATACAACGGATGTATAATTTTTAGACAACAAATCCATTTATTTAATCTTGATATTTAGAATAATTAGGTACATAAATGGTGGTATCTTTATTGGATGTCTTATAATTAATATACGAACCTTCTTTTAGGATTTTCATAAATTTATCTACTGTCATTCTTGTTTTCCATCCTAAATCATCTTTAATTTGATCCATTGTAGTAACGAAGGACCCAACCTCGCCACGTTTGCTATCAAAGGTGGCATTAAAGAGGCAATACGTGAATAAATGCCATGCTTTAGAATCTTTAAAAATAGGATCCTTCATTGCTTTTCTATACAGTTTTACATAGCCTTTCGTATCTATCTCTCTAGCCATTCCATTGTTAACATCCTTTCTTTTATAAATTTCCAAATTGTGATAAAATATATCTTGCCTATGTGGCAGAATGGAGAGTGGTCTTTTTGACAAAACTTTTGATTTTGCCCTGTTCTCTTATTGTGGGGACAACAAACTGATGCCTCGACAGGTCAACAGGCGTAAAAATAATTGCTCTGTAGTTTTCACTTTCGTGAAGGAAATCACGTTAATAACGCAGTGATGGCACACGTTAAAATGCTAAAGAACTACATCAATTCCCATGAATCATCAACTAACGGGCAAACCTTTAACTAGCTTTTTTGAAGGCTATCATGCAGAACTGAAACTGCATAAGTGATGATGCGTACATAGAAGCATTATGCGCTATATAGTGTAGTGATTAAGCTTTATACTTTTTTCGCTTGCATATGTAAAGAGTAAACAAATTCAGGCAAACGTCAGTAAGAATAGCGCTCTTATTGACGTTTTGTTTTGCCTAGAAAAATATTTTATCAACACTTACATTTGGAAATTTCTTTTTAAACTTCAATAGGAATTCATAGCTTGGAGTTTGATAACCACTCTCAACCTTGTAGTAATACGAAGGTGAAACCCCAATTTGAATTGCCATGTCTTTTTGTGATAACTTCTTGGAATTTCTAAATTCCTTTAACTTATCCATTTTGATAAACCTCTACATTGACATTGGATCAAAATCATCTACTGGAACTGCTTCAGCTTGTTTTTCTTCATTGATGATATCTTGCATTGTTGGTGCAGTAGTTGCTTCAATTGCTTGATGCACTTGAGGAGTTTCTTCTACAACAAAGTTGCTTGTCGTATCTTCGACACCCATTTCTTCTGGAACGTACATACCTTGGAATTCAGAAGTAAACGCTTCTCTTAAACATTGAGCAACTGCAACCTTTCTAATCATTGTTGCTGGTTTACCACTCCATTGAGCGTTAACTGTTCCATCTTTCTTTTTACCAACATATTCATCAAGTGATACTTCTACACGTTCAGGTTCTCTGTCTTTTCTATAGACTTCACACCATCCGCCCACAAGTTCTTCTCTTGATGGCATATAGAATGTACCAACACGATAATCAATCTTACCTTCCGCATCTAAAACAATAATTCCTGCTTTTTTGCCTTGATACTCAGGATGCTTGTCTGCTCTTTTTTGATATACATCTTTAGAAACAACCATTGTCGCTGGTGAGCTACCATATTTGATTAAATGTGCTTCTTTGATGAACGGATTTAATTTTTGAGCTGAACATAATGCAATGAACAATTTAACTTCTTGATCACTTACATTACCTCCGCCAGCTACTAGATAAGCTTTTACAATTTTAGAAGATAATTTGATTTCTCCTGTATCTGTTTTGATTTTTGTTACCTTGTTTTCTCTTACTTCATTTGCTTGTTGTACCATGCTTTGTACTGCCATAATTTATTTTCTCCTTTTGTTTAGTGTTATAATTTACCTCGAAAGTGAGGTGAAATAGTGTCAGTAGTGCTAACAAAATTAGCTGATAAATTCTTATGTTCTACATATAAAACATTTCTAGAAAGGCGTGCTCAAGGTTATTCGTTAGACAGATCAAAACAATTTAAAAATAACTTTGAGCAACGAGAACCATATATTTTAGATTTTAATATCGAAGATGTTGGCGACATTCTAGATGAATTAAAATCCATTGGTTTTGTTAAGGAGTGGGTAAGTGGCGACTTCCTTCTCACAAATAATGCTATTATTTATATGGAAAAAAGATTTAAAAATGGTTTGATAGAACTTACAGATTTTATCGCTAAGTTTATTCCTTAGGACGTTCAGATAATGAATGTCCTTTTCTTGATGAAATAAAATCGCATTTGTAATCACCTTCAAACTTTAAAACTATTTGTGTACCTAGATAATCTGTTTCTGATGAAACAGACATAACTCCCTTAATTTCATGACCATTAACGAATAATTTTCCATCCTTATCTAAATAAACCTTATTCATAATTTCACCTCATAACTTTCTTTAATTGATTTCTTTAACGTTATATTTATTGATTGCTCCTGTTTGTGGGTCGCTAAGCTCTTTTTCAGTTAATTTAACTTCTCCAAAGCCGAATGTTGGATTGATGCTTTTGATTACATCCATGTATCTGTTCAACATTTGAAGAGCTGCTAAATCGCCTTCAAATTCAAATGTTTTCTTCCATGTTCTGCCTTGGAACTTTTCAGGCGTTTGCTTGATTTCAGTAACGATATACTTATCATTTACGTTAGCAATCGTTTCTTCTCCACGTTTAACTGGTGTGTATTTAGGTTGATTTTCAACTGTTTGAGAAGCTTGTTTTTTGACTGCTTCCAACTCTTTTTGGTGTTGAAGTTCTGCTTCTTTTTGTTTCTTTTCAAACTCTTCCTTTTGATGTTGAAGTTCTGCTTCTTTTTGTTGAGCAACCGCTTGTGATTGCTTTTTGATGTTGTCTACTTCATCAGTAATCATTTCGGTTACTTTTGGTAATCCCTCAGTATTCAAAAGAACTTGATATTTTTCTCTTGAAATGAGTTTTTTATCAACATTTGCGATAAGACATGCATTGGTGATTGTTTTTTCAATCATTTCAAGGTTTAATTTGTCATTCTTTTCTTTTTCCATTAAAGCATTGAATTGTGCTTCAACTTGTTCTTCAAATTTCTTTTTGGATGTTGAAGCGTTAAGCCATTTTTCATCAAAAACGAACTGATCAGCATATTCCTTTGAAATCATCTTTCTAGAAATCAATACTTCTTTTAGTTGATCAATAGCTGCTTGACGTTCTTTTCTAAGAGCTTCTTTTTGCTTTTGAACAAATACATCCACATTTTCAGCCACAACACTTGCAGTATCATTTAAAGCTTTAACAACTTTATTTACCTTTGCTTCAAATTCTTGATAAGGCTCAATGTATGCTTTTTTGACTGCTTTTCTTTCAGTTTCTAATTTTTTAGCATACGAGCGATATAATGGAACCATTCCAGTTTTAGCTTTAACAAAATCTTTGTAGTTCTTTTCATCTACAACCACACCTTTCTTAGCTTCAATTGCTGGAATCAATTTGACCATTTCATCAACATTTGAAACAATCGCTTCATTTGCTGGTCTTTTTTGAACTTCTAATGAAAGGTGTTTTTCATCAATGTCAACGTGTTCTTCAATAACTTCAGCTTTTGCTTCAACGACCTTTTTTTCTTCAGTTGGTCTGAAGAATTCGATAACGCTGACAACTTTATAACGTTCATCTAACACTTGATTAGCTGGTTGCCAGAAGATTGCATTGTCTTGTTTTAAAATGACAAACGCTTTATCTCCTGGATATGTTAGCTTTACAACTGGTTCTCCATTCACAAGAAAGCAGTTATTGATTGATAAGAAATTGATTACTTTTTCAAATTCTTCTTTGGTTGTAATTTTTACAGCTACCAATTCATTGAGTAGCCCTGATTGAAACTCATTCATTTTTTTCCTTCTCCCTTCTACGATAAAAACTTATTTATGAAATACACTTGACCTTTACCTGTCACTTTAGTAGTCAATGTAATTCTTGTACTTCCATCTGGATTAGTAATTGTTCTTTCTTTGACTTCAAACAATCCAAGATCCATTGATTTTTGTGTTGGCTGATTGTAACGTTCACCCTTTTTAATTAGATATCCGTTCTCTCTTAGATACTCAAATAAACGATTTTGACCAATCTCGTATCCGTTTTGTCTGATAAGCTTTGCCAACTGACCAATCAAGATTGATTCATTGCTGGCACTTACTGCATCAGCAAATAGAGCTTTAGGTTTCAATTCTTTATTTTCTTTAATCAAGCCTTGTTTTTCTTCCATCAAAGCTTTTACTTGCTTTCTTGAATATTCAAGCGCTCTATTCATTACAGCTTCAGGACTGTTCCATCTTCTTTCCAATTCCAAGAAGTATTGTCTGACTTCTTTTCCTTTGTCACTGCGTTGGATCATTGCAATTTCTTTTGCCATGTCTAGAGTGATTTCATGGTCGATATATGTTGTTTCATTGCCTTGAGCTGTTAGTCTTTTTTGACTAATAGCTTGATAGTCAACATTTTCATAAAATCCATACTCACTCATACGATCGAACCATTTAGTGTATTGCGTTCCAATTCCTAAAAATTCATGTAATTCTCTTGCTGACAATGTAATTCGGTCATTGTCGTAATTTACTTTTAATAGTTCATTCATATAATCCCTCCTGTTTATTTTTTTAACTCAACTCTCTATAATGAAGTTATCAGTATTAATAACTCTGAAATTAAGATAGAAAGTAAGGTAAATTAAAATGACTCTTATAAATAAATTTGATGCACAATCTATAGAAACTATCAGTAGAATAATTGGCAACATTATGACTGGAAGTACAATCACTAAAATGTTTGAGCAGCTAAATATAGAAGACAATAGTAATCAGTCCACTAAATGGAGAAGATTAGATTTCGTAATGAGAGAATCTCAAACTACTTACGGTTGTGGAAACAAAATTTTAGAAATAATTAAATATGTATTTCATCCAACAAGTAGCTGGTTTTCTGATAACAATGAATATAAATCATATATTAATGAAATAAATAAATGCATTTCTTTTTACGGCTATGAAGTGCAGGAAGATGGCAATATTCATTTAATTAAATCTTCTAAAACTAGAACCCAAGCAAACGAAAGGTACGATTTACTTAAATCAAAACTAATTGAAAGAAATATTCATCCTCAAATTCTTGAATTTTGTACTCAAGATATTGTTAATGAAGATTACTTTTCTATAATTTTTGAAGCGTCTAAATCCGTATACGATAGGATTAGAAAAATGACTGGCATAAACCTTGATGGCAATAGATTGATATATACTTGTTTTGATTTAAAATACCCAATAATTATTTTTAATGCCCTTAAAACCGATACTGAAAAGAATTTATATAGCGGACTTAAAAATATTTTGCTTTCAATTGCTCAAATCGGACGAAACCCTAAAGCTCATACACCTAAAATTTATTCATACGATAGTTTAGATAATTGTCTTGATATATTGAATCTGATTTCTTTTTCACATAAAATGTTAGATCAATGTTCCATAAACCAATTTGCCTTAGATGAGTTCATGAAAAGCAACTGATTCTACTTTTCCTAAAGAATCTTGGTGAATATTTTCCATTCTTGTAGCATAAAAACATGCTACATTTTCGTTTGGAAAAATTAACGAATCACAGATGCATTTGGAAATAGTTCCAGATAAGCTGGATAAATAATATTTTTCATTTGCAATATTGACTGTAACTACGTATAACTTGCTAATTTCATTCATTGTAAACTTTTCCTTTCTAACTAACTTCTTTTAATTCCTTGTTTCTATTTTCAAGGAATGGCGGTGGTGTTTTAGTTTTGATTAAATTCCAATACCACAATTCCGTTTTAAATAGGTATTTTGCATCTAGCACTAAATCATCATAATGCAGATATACAACTCTTGTTTCTTGCTTTCCTGCACCACCATTTGCCCATGGAATGTCTAAAATGGCATATAAGACAAAATGTCTTAATCCAGTGGTTATCATGTAATGCAGTACTTGAAAGTAGTAGCATATTGGAATGTGATCATTGGCCCATTCTTTTAACATTGCACCATTTTGAATAGTTGTTGATTTGATTTCCAATCCCCATTTTTCTTTGGTTGCAATTTCAATCATTGCCCCATCTAAATTAGCTCTTAAAAATGGATATTTCTTGTTTGATAAACTGATATCTTTCGTATCAATCAATTCAAACTTGTTTTTATAAAGAACACCGAACAATTCAATGAGGATGGGTTCCAATGCATTCCCTTTTTCGATTGCTTCACTCGTTTGGAATACAGGCTTTTTAGCACCTGTCTTTTCCTCCCACAATTCATAAGGTGTTTTGTAATTGTTTACGTTCATTACAATTCCTGCATCAGAACCACCAATTCCTTTTCCTCTTAATTGATGCCAATGTTTTTTGTCTTTGACATAATCGACATTACAATTAGGAAAGAACTCCTCATAGTTCGTAGTTTCCATTTTCTAGATCCTTTTTGCATTGTGCTAATTCCTGATTGAGATAACCAAGTTGAAGATAATCATCACTGTCTAGATGATCCTTACATTCCATGCAAATGATTGAACTCTCTAAATCAGCAACTCTTTCTTCTAATTCTTTCTTTTTCATCTTCTAACGCCCCTTTATATTGTTCTTGGATGTAGTTATTCAGTTCATTACAGCAATGATTGAAAGCATTTTTTGCTGGTGTAAACATTTCTTTGACCTTTTCAATGTCAATATCAATCGGTGTCATTTCTAGAAAAATACTTCCTAAGAAACACCAATCATCAGTTGGCATAACTTTAAGTTCATCACCTTCTTTTTTGATTCCAACCTCTAATTTAAATAATGGAATTGTTGGTCTTTCTACAGGTTCATTTTCTGCTGAACCAACTTGAACAACTTTGACATTTGCACCTGCAGCTTTAGCTGTTTGGATAATGTCTTCTAAATCTTTTTTTGTCATATTCTATTCCTCTCTTTTTATATAGATTTCTACTGTGTACTTTTGCATTTTTGGACTGTCAACAAAGATATCTATCTTGTTTCCTTTGATAGCCCCTCCGCAGTCTTGAGCCACGTATTCCTTGCCATTGATTAAAACTATGGAACCATACGGAATGATTGAAGGGTCTACCGCAATGGTTCTTTCCTCTTCAGCAATAGCACCTGTAGAAGTTAAACGACCGTATTGATCTTCTCCTGGGCCAATAGTAAGTAACAGTAAATTGGCCAAGAGCTCTTCATTTTTGAAGTTCTTCTAATTGAGCTATGAGATACTTGTTATCCTCTTGAACACTGTCATATAAATCTTCGAAACGATTCTTATCAGATAACGCATCACTGTAATAATCTTCTAAAAGAGAAATCTTTCCCTTTTGTTGTTGAATTTTTGTTTCATAAGCATCCAATTTGTTTTGGTAATAACAAACTGGAGCAAGGATACAAAACATCACTAATATTGAAATAAGAAAATATGTTCTTTTTTTGACTTTCATATTGCATTTTCTCCTTTAATGACTTAGAATTTACTTGCTATATTGAGTGCCTAGAAATAGGCACCTTTTTTATATACTCCTGACTATGATTGCTAAACAGTTAGCAATAAAACAACCGATAATAATGATTGTGACCAATCCTCTTTCCGAAAGCTTCATAAGTTACACCTCCTTTTCATTTACTTCGAACATTGCGATATACTCACATCTTTTAAGAAACTCTTTCTCATAAGTTGTAAGACCACCTGATAGAAATAAGTTTTTAACTTCTACTTCAAATCTTCCTGATTCATAACCTAATTCAAAACGATTCCTTGGATAATCTTCTCTTTGAGAAATTCTAAGAATTGCTAGAAATTTTTTATCTATTTCACTCTTGATCATTTCTCTATCCGCACGAACCAGCATTTTTCTATCTCTTCTATCTTTGGCAATCTTATTTGCCAATTCATAGTAGGATTTTTGATACCATTTGAATTCCTTTAACATGTGTACTAAAACTGCAATGACAACAAACAAAATACAGCAGATGATAATTAATGAATTTTTACTCATAAATTTTCTTTTCCTTTCCATTACTAGCCATCAAGGAACCAACCTCTTTAAATAAAAACTTGTATGGTATTAGTTCTTTTTTATGTCTGTGGTTAGTAAATCATCAATGCTATTTTGTTATCGGAGGCCTTTGAGATTGGCTCCTTGATGACCAGTAATCTATTTGTTTTTTAATTAAGAACTTTTTTGATACGGTTCTTCGATATAATCATCTAGAACACTTTTAGCAATCAAAGAACCGTTCTTATCTGGAATATGTCTTAGCTTGTTACTTTTGACTAAGTCATACGTTCTGTTAATTCCAATTCCTAAATAAGATGCTGCTTTCTTTACTGAAAACAATGGACCATATAGTTCTCTTGCCATGATTACCTCTCCTTTCCTAAATTCCAAGTAAGATAGAACCTTCAAACCTTTTTCTTAATGAATGTTTTACATAATGAAGTTCTTCATCTTCTAAAGTTTCCATGTTTAGAATTTCTAAAATTTGATTTAGAACACCAACGTAATCATTAATGATTTGTTCTGTTGTTTTTTCTTCTCTTCTTTCTTTGACATTGATGTAAGCTGTTGAACCATTAATAATTCTTTCTAGATATTGTTCTCTTGTTTCATCCATAGTTTTTTTCTCCTTTCTTAAACTCCAAATTCTTGTATTTAATAGAGTGTCTTTTTAGGAAACTTTATTAAATATCAGTTAAAATATGTTTGTGCTTTAAGACGAAATGGATAATGTTTTAATCAGAATTGGACACTTTGTCCATTTTGGAAGTAAAAAAAATTTGATCTATTGTTAGAGTATTATCAAATTTTCTTAACTCATTTCTAATTATCAGCATCTCTTGCGGTGAAAAATTAATACGTCCATTTTCTTTTAAACAGTACGTTTTTCTATCTTTTCCGATAAGAGTAGCGAAATCTTGCTGAGTATATCCGTAATATCGTCTATAATTGACAACTGCAATAATAATCACCTCCAATTTTGGACATATCGTCCAACTACAAACTTATTATATCTACAGCCTGTCCATTTGTCAATAATTTTTGCCCAATTTGTCCAAATATATTAACCAATTTGTCCAAATATATTATACTTTATATATAGATTAGACAATTTGTCTATATAGGAGGCATATAAAAAATGGTAAATAAAATAACATTTGCAATGAGATTAAAAAAATTACGAGAGCAAAAAAGATTAAATCAAACTGAGTTAGCTAATTTATTAAAAGTTTCTAATGGTTCAATAAGTAAATGGGAACGTGGAGATAGACAACCAGACTATGAAACTTTGGAAAAGATTGCAGACACTTTTAATGTAACAATTGATTATCTATTAGGTAGAAGTGATTCTAAACAAGAGTTCAATGAATCACAAATGAATTTTTCTACCCCACAAGAAGCATTAAGCTTCATTTTAAAACAAGACATGGTAGCTGATTTTGGTGGATACGATTTAGATAATATGTCTGATGATGAAATAATGGAGATGGCAGATGATATTGCTGATATGTTGAAAATTATATCTAGAAAGCACAAATAATATCTAAGGAGTGTGCTTATGAATGAATATAGAATATAAAGTCAAAGATTTAATTAAAAAATATAATACTTCAAACATTAAAGAGCTTGTAGATCATCTTGATATTTCAATTGAATACCAAGATTTCAAAGCAAAAACTTTAGATTCAAGACTGATTATTGTTGATTCTAAAGGCTACATATTTGTAAGAAGTGATTTAGATTGTGCGTATGAAAATTTTCTTATAGCACACGAGTTAGGACACTACGTCCTGCATTTTGATAAGGACATCAGTTTTAATTTTCTAAGGCGAGTTTATAAGACACGTTTAGAAAGAGAAGCAAATGAATTTGCTATTAGGTTACTGATGTATGAAGAACTACATAATATAAAAGAAATTGAAAATATTGAATTTATTGTAAAAGAAAAAGGAATACCGCTTAAAGTGTGGTATTCGTTGAATGAGAAAATTTTAGGAGGTTAAGATAATGAATACAATCATTAGTATTATTGTAATTATACTTATAATTATTTTTATTAGATATTTTATTAATGACTACAAAAAAAGTTCGTTATCGTCAATAAAAGAGTACATCAATAATAATTTGGACAATATATTCATTACGCTCAGTCTATTATTTTCCCTTTTTGGTTTCATAGTTATGATTAGTAACCTTATAGAATTTATTTGTCACTTAATAAAAAATAATTCTGGTGTTTATAATGGATTTGCTATTTTAGCATTTGGTATTTCATTATTTAGCATAGGTGAATCTATACAACAAACAAGAAAAAGTAATGAGGAGACCATTCAGTTTAAAGATGACATTAATAGTAAACTTGATGAAATATCCAATAAATTGGAATCGTTAAATCCATTGAATGAAGATTTGCATGGCGAAATTGAAAAACTGAAAGAACAAAATCAAGAAATAATAGGTTTATTAAAAGAAAAAAATCAAACAAATGTTCATATTTATGTAAATGAAGAAGATAAAAACAAAAAAACAAGAAAAAATGGTGAATACAAAAAATAATCAAAATTAAGAGGAAGGAGGGATTGTAAATGGATGAAAAAGATAAACAATTATGCGAAACAACATTTGCAGTAGAAAGCGCAAAACAAGCAGCAAAGTTAGGAAAAGAAGTAGCTAGTGATATTATTAGACCGACTTCAAAAAGCATTGGAGAAAATATTGGATATTTAGTTGATGGCACATTGGGTTGGCTAGGTGTGTGGGGACAAAAACAAAAAATAAAACAAGAAAAATATATAGAAGACTATAAAAATGAAATAAATAAGAATATTGAAGCAATCCCACAAGAAAACTTAAAAGAACCAACAATGTCAGTTGTTGGCCCAGCAATTGCGTCCTCTATATTCTATTATGAAAATGACTACTATAAAAAAATGTTTTCAAAATTAATTGCTGCTTCTTGTGACAAAACTAAAAGTGTCCATCCAGCATATACAACAATCATCAAAGAAATTGATCCTTTAGATGCTCAATTGCTTATGAAAATCAGTAACAAAGCATTACCTTACGTAAAAATATTTAGTGAAAGCACACTAAATGGAAAAATTCAACCGTTATATCCAAATATCATTATATATGATACTAACTTAAGAATTGATGAATATTTTAATCTATCAAAATCAATTGATAACCTTGATAGATTAAAATTGATATCTATAAGAAATGATATTATTTGTTTTGAAAATGAATATCAAACATTGAATGATTGTTCTATATACCAGTTACATCTAAAAAATCTTGAGCCTAATGAAAGAATTTCCATAAGAAAATATAGAGTAGAACTAACAGAGCTAGGTCGTAGCTTTGTTCAACTAGTTCTTTAATTTACTTATTTCGTCTATTGCAATTTTAATTAGTTTTTTTTCATGGTTCAGTACAATCGTTTCTAATTGATAGCTAATAATGTTGCAACATATGAAAATAGTACCTATACATAGCAATGTGCATATTATCAATTTCATTTTTTCACTGCCTTTCTAACTGTTTCAATTATCTCATTTTCAAGCCTATGTTGATTTGAAATGACTTTTGAGACATAAAAGATACCATACAAACTACATATACCGGCTGTGATTAAAATTACTAAAATATAAATAGAAATATCACTCATACTTATACCACCCTTCATTGATATAAGTATAACTAATATATGATATCAATTCAAACTATAACAAACAAGAAAAGAGGAAAAACAAATGAAAAAATTATTAAGTCTAGCATTAATTGGAGCTTTAGCTCTATCTCTAACTGCATGTGGAAATAGCAGTTCAAAAGACAATTCATCTTCAAAGGAAACAACTACAACAAAAAAAGAAGAAAAGAAAGAGCCTTTAGATTTAACAGGGACTTGGAAATCAGATGAAAATGAGGGCACATGGATGGAAGCTACAATTTCTGATAACGTTATTTCTATCGATTGGGTGACGGATGAAGGAAAAACAAAAGCAACTTATTGGGTTGGTTCATATGATGCTCCTACTACTGCCACTAGTGAATATTCATGGGTATCTAATAATGACCATGAAAAAACTAAAAATGCACTATTAGCTTCAAATGATGATACAAAAGAATTTACATATAAAAATGATATTCTTTCATTTACCGCTTCTATGCAAGGTGTCAGCAAAGTAGTTGAACTAAAGAAACAATAATATGAAAAATACCAACCACGATAAAAACCTAGATTACATTTATGATAATCATCCTGAAGTGTTAGATGATTATATAGATGTCTATGAAAATTCAATATTAGCTGTTGATCATACTGTCAGTCCTGAAGATATGATTGATATAACTGAAATGATTATAGCTTTTGAAAAAGAAAAAGCATTGAAACTTAATTAAATATATTACGCCTGTTTTACACCATAGGCGTTTTATTATACGAAAGGAGACGTGATTTATGTCAAAAGCAAGAAAGATCAAGAAAAAAGATGGTAAATATACATATGAAGTGAATGAAGTTGTTGGTAAAAATGAAAATGGAAATCCTAAAAGGATTTATGCTTATGGTGCTACTTTAAAAGAAGCGAAAGAAAATTTAAAAATCAAGCTTGATGCGCATAATCGAATGGGCTATCAGAATCTTCAAAATAAAATGACTGTAAACGAACTGTATGATTATTGGTTGAAAAATGAAGCAACAAACAAATCATTAAAAGAAAATACAATGCATGGATATACAGGGGTTTACAACAATCATATTAAGCCTTGTTTAGGACATTTATATTTAAAAGATATAAATGTCATGGTGGTTCAAAACTTTATTACAGAAGCATCTGAACGCCTAACTAAATATATTATGAAAAATGTTCATATTGTTTTAGGACAAATGCTTCGTTTAGCATTTGATCAAGGATTTATAGCTAATAATCCATATCTCTATATCAGGAAGAAAAAATATAAAAAAGATAAATGTTTAAATTATGAATTGCCAGATGAAGATACCTTGAGACTAATCCCTACCCTATTCCATGAAACTGATCCAGAATACATTTCTTTCTACATTGCTCTTTACACTGGTGCACGATGCTCTGAAATATTTGGTTTAACATGGGATGATGTTGATTTTGAAAAGCGCACATTAGATATCAATAAGCAAATAAGTGAAATTGGTGGTATTCATGAAATTGCAACAAAAACCCCTACATCGATTAGAAACATTAAAGTTTCTAATGATTTGATAGAAATGTTAAAAAAGTATAAGTCTAATTTGGATAAATTTGCCCTTCTCTACGGTAAAACATTTGGAGGGGGTAAATATGTATGTAGTGATTCAAAAGGTTATCTAAAGCGACCTAGCTACGTTAGAAGAAATATCCAAAAGAAGCTTAAACCATACAACAAGGAATTTAGATTTCATACATTGAGACACTTCTATGCAACTAAAGCACTAGAAGCTGGAACAAATGTCAAAGCAGTATCAAGAAGACTTGGTCATGCCTCGGTTCAAGTAACCTTAGATAGATATGTAACATTCACTCCTGAAATGGATGATGAAGCAGTAGATATTTTTGATAGTGTAATAAATGATTTCTTTTCAGAGAAAAAAACTCAAAAATCTACTCCGCAATAATAGCTAGTTACGCAAACATTCCGCAATTTTATAATAAAACAGTATAAAAAGATATAAACAAATATGAAATAAAATGTATATGTGGAGAGCAATTTCTCCACATTTTTCTATTACAATATAAAATTATATAAAAAAGTATGTTTTAACGTGCCCGATACGAAATCGAGCATGGAGAATTACCAACTAGTATGTCTCAATTAACTTCTGGCAGCCATCCTTATTTAAAGGAAAAACAAGCTGTTTGTCCTTCAGGACTTGCCATAAGAATAAGTGATGGTGAAGCCTATGTTTCAAAATAAAGGATTTACTTTGATTGAAATGTTGTTAGTAATATCTATTATATTAACATTGTCAGTACTTTCGTTCCCTTTTATGAATACAAAAACAATTTATATAACGGATGAATGTGTAAAAAAACAAATAGGAATGATTATTAATCAGGCTAAAAGTAAGGCAATAATTAGTCATGAAAAAGTTAGTTTAATTGTATCAAAACAAGAAATATCTTTTATTGATCATCAAAAAAAATACAGAGTAGTTTTACCTAATAATTATTTTTTCAATAATATTAAAGAAATATATTTCAATAAAGATGGCAATATAAATCAAGCAAATCATATTGATCTCATTGCACCCAAAAAGAAATATACCATTATTTTTCATCTTGGAGCGGGTGATTATGAGTTTAAATAAAAAAGGTTTTACTTTGATTGAAAGTCTTTTTGCTTTTAGTATCTTTACTACTGTTATTATTCTATTAGTGTCTTTATATGTAACAAATTCAAAAACAAACATCAAAGTCAATCAAGAATACGAAACTTATCAGTCAGAGAAACAACAAATAGAATATACACTTAATTTAGATGAAGGAATAGAGACATGTCTAAAAAAGGCTTTACATTAGTAGAAGTATTATTGAGTTTATCTATCACATTACTTATTGTTTTAAACTGTTCATTACTAGTGAAAGTTTTAAAAATTTCTAATCAATCAAAATATATCGATACATCGCTAGAAAATGCAATATTTTCACTTAGTAATGAACTTATAACGGCTAAAAATATAGAATATGGTGATAGTTTAAGTTTTCTCGATGAAAATGACGATTCTCATAAAATAATACTACAAAACAAACGACTCGTTATTACACCTGGACACCATATTTTATATCATGACATTGATTCTGTATATTTTGAAAATACGAATGGATTTATCAAAATAAATTTAATGAGTAATAATAAAGAATATCAATTTATTGTAGGTAGTGATTATGAAAAAAAAGAAGAATAACGGAAATGTTCTACAAGTCACCCTTATTTTATTGCTCATGCTTTCTCTTAATATATTTTCATTATGTCATTTGACAATTCTAAATAGTCAAGGTTTTCAATCTATGAAACAAACGAATGATATAAGACTACTTAAAAATATACTTATTGCAAATTATAAATACGAAAATCAAAATAGCATTTTATTAAGTAATTATTTAGAACTTGAAAATTACACAATTTCGTATACTGTTGATGATATGGGAGATTATTTTTTAATAGAAACAAGATTAAAAAATGATCGATATAAACTCAATATCACATTTTATCTTGAATTGGATAAAGAAAAAAATGTTATAAAAAAAGTAGAATAAATTGTTATTCTACTGAAGATATGGATTATTTAATTTTTCTTGTATTAAAGTTGTCAATTCACCGTGTCCAGGATATATTTCATAATCATCTTTTATTTCTTTAATTTTTTTTATACTATTTCTTGTGTCTGTTGAAGATGATGTTGGAAAATCAAATCTACCAATTCCATTTTTAAACAAAACATCTCCTGAAAAAATAACATGGTAATTTTTTAAGATGATAAAGCATGAACCAATTGTATGTCCTGGCAAATGTAAAAATTCAAAATGAAAGTCACCAATATCTATATCCTTATCAACAGCTGTTACTTTAGATTTAATTTTTAATTCACCGTAATAGTTAGATAAATTTAATTGATCATTGTAAATCATTTCATAATCATCTTGATGAATATAAACAGGGCAATTATATTTTTCTACTAATTCATCTATAGCTCCAATATGATCAAAGTGACCATGTGTTAATAAGATAGCAGTTAATTGTAAATTATTTTGTGTTAAATAATTTATAAGTAGCTCAGCCTTATCCCCTGGATCAATTAGAATCGAATGATTATTATTTTCTATCAAATAACAATTTGTTGACATTATTCCAAGTACAAATTTTTTAATAATTAATCTTTCCATAAAATATTCTCCAATAAAAAAATAAGCCTAAGCTTATTTTTTTTCTTTGTGTACAGTTTTTTTATTGCATCTAGGGCAATATTTATTTACTTCCATTCTATCTGGATGATTTCTTTTATTTTTAGTGTTGATATAATTTTCTTCTCCACATTCTGTACATTTTAAAATGATATTATCTCTCATGATTACACCTCCGCATCACTAAAACTTTCTTAGATATAATAACATATTAATTAATGAAATACTAGCATTTTTTTAATTTAAACCATATTTTTCTACATATTTATCAACAACTTGATGTGCAATAATTGGTGCAGATGAATCAGCGCCCGATGAAGAACGATCTTCTCTAAATGCAATACTAGCAAATGCAACTAATGGTTTACTATCTTCTGTTGCTGAAATATAACCAATTTGTAGATGGTTTGGGTGGTCAACATTTGAATTACCATCATATTTTTCAGCTGTTCCTGTCTTACAATAAACAGCATATGGCTTTTCTGACCAATACGTATGTGATGTTCCATCTGTTCTTGTAACACATGCGCGCATTCCAGCTTTTATTTGTTTAAATGCATCTGCCTGTAAAGAAACATCATCTTGAATATTTGTTTTGAATTTATAAGTTGTGTATCTATTTCCTTCTCCATCACTTTTAAATGATTCAATAAGGAAATGAGGTTGAACTTTTTTACCCATATTAGCAAGGGTACATGTATATTGTGCCAATTGAATTGGAGTATATGTGTCATATTGTCCGATACATGCATCTAATAAATGCCCAGGGGCAGTATCTCTTCCTTTATATCCGTCACTTTCATTTGGAACATCCAATCCAGTTTTAACACCTAAACCTAATTCACCAAAATCCCTTCTGATAGTAGAGAGAGTTTTGACAAAACGATTGAGATCAACATTTAAAGCGCCATGAGGTACATATTCAACACCAGCTAACTTCATAGCAATTCTAAACATATAAACATTTGATGACCAAGCAAGCGCATCTATTTCATTAATGTTTCCCATTGTTTTCCATGATTGTTTAGCTTTTGTAGAACCTTTAAACCAAAGCGGCTCATCTACAAAATAAGTATTAGGAACAATGATATTTTCTTTAAATCCTGTATATAATGTACCCGCTTTTGAAGTAGAACCAATTTCTACCGCTTCTAAAAAGTTACCTGTAGAAATATCTTTGACCTCGCCAGTTTCTTTGTTAATTTCTTTAGCTGACATAACTAAAATTTCTCCATTATTAGGATTCATCATTACAAAATACATTTTATTGAAATAAGTATTAAAGCTATTACATGTCGTTAATTCATTAGTAATAAGTTCATCAGCAAAAGATTGTAACTCTAAATCAATAGATAAGCGAATGTTATCTCCTTTTTCACCATTAACATTGTTTGTGATAATAGGATCACCATTACTATTATATTTAACAGAATATGATGAATTTGATGCTTTTAAAATATCTTCATATTGTTTTTCTAAACCACTTGTACCGACTCGTGAATTACCAGTATACCCTTTTGCAAGTAATTCTGTTTTTAATTCCGTAGGCAATCCTTGTCTTTTAGTTGTTAATTTTCCAATCAACGCGCCAAGTTGACCATTCACCATTGATTGACGAGACCACCCACTACTTATTTGAATACCTTTTAAAATATTTGTATTTTCTCCTATAACACTAGCTTCTTCGACTGTAATCCCTTCTACTAAAGTTACAGAACCTGTTTTACATCGTTTCATTAAATATTCAAAACGTGTTTGTTCTATTTCATCTTGTGTCATATTTTGATATATATATTCCATAGATAATTTAGAAACAATCAAATTTGTTTTTGCCTTAGAATAATCAGCATCATCAGGGTTTTCTGTTTTTAATTTTTTTAACTCTTTGTCACTTAACAAAGATTCTGCTAATTTTTCATGAGCAATAATAAAATAATCTTTTATATTTCTTTCAGTAATGTTATTAACGTTATTTTTAGAAAAGTCAATTGTAATTTTTTCACTTAAAAATTTTGCAATATACGTAATTTCTTTATTTGTAATTTTCTTAGGTGCATAATAATCAACACAAATAACATTTTGATTACCCATGATTTTTGTATAATTACGATCATAGATTTCTCCACGCGGTGCATCATTTGTATATGTTGTACTTCCATAAGTTTCCAGTTTGACTTCTAATGTATCAGCTTGAGTTAATTGTACATAAGCCAATCTAATAATTAAAATAAAAATTAAAACAAGTGTCACAGCAATTAGTTCAATTAATCTTTTAGATACAATTATATCAGATTTACTATTTTGATATTTCTTTTCTTCATTAAATCCATGAAATCTTACAGTAGCAGTTTTTTTGTTAAAAAACTTTGGCATATTTTTCCTCCTTCCTTGAACAATTATATTATACTTTAGATTATTAGTAAATTTGAATTAATCGATAATATAAATTTATTTAACATATTTAACATATTTAAAATAGCAGCGATTGCTGCTATTTATTCATCATCAACTGATAATATTGCCATGAAAGCTTCTTGTGGAATTTCAACACTTCCTACTGCCTTCATTCTCTTTTTACCTTCCTTTTGTTTTTCTAGAAGTTTCTTTTTACGCGAAATATCTCCACCATAACATTTAGCAAGGACGTTTTTACGCATTGCCTTAATTGTAGTTCTTGCAATGATCTTACCTTGTAATGCTGCTTGTACAGGAACTTCAAACATTTGTTTTGGAATAATTTCTTTTAATTTTTCACAAATTACTTTTCCTCTTGAATAAGCAAAATCTTTATGAACAATAGATGATAAAGCATCTACAACATCACCATTTAATAAAATATCCATTTTTTGTAATTTACTTTCTCGATATCCTATTAATTCATAATCAAATGAGGCGTATCCCTTTGTACTAGATTTCAATTTATCAAAGAAATCATAAACAATTTCTGATAAAGGAATATTATAAATAATATTACGACGTGTTTCATCAATATAATCTATATCAACATATTCTCCTCGTTTTGATTGGCATAGTTCCATGATAGATCCAATATACTCATTTGGAGTCATAATTGAAGCTTTTACATAAGGCTCTTCAATATAATTTATTACTTGTGGAGATGGCATCATTGCAGGATTGTCAATTTCAACCATTGTTTTATCTGTTAAAAATACTTTATAAATAACAGATGGTGCAGTAGCAATAAGTTCTAAATCAAACTCTCTTTCTAATCTTTCTTGAATAACATCCATGTGTAATAATCCTAAAAAACCGCATCTAAAACCAAATCCCAATGCTTGCGATGTTTCTGGTTCAAAGACAAGAGACGAATCACTAAGTTGTATTTTTTCCAATGCTTCTCGTAAATTTTTATACTTAGAATTATCAACTGGATATAATCCACAATAAACCATAGGATTTAACTTTCTATACCCTGGCAATTGATCATGACTTTCATTTTCTAAAGTTGTTATTGTATCCCCTACATGAACATTTTGAATAGATTTAATAGAAGCTGATATCCATCCAACTTCCCCACAAACTAATTTATCTTTTTTAACTTCCGCAGGAGTTCTTACACCTAATTCAGTTACTTCGTAAGTAGCTCCTGTAGCCATAAATTTAATTGTATCTCCAACCTTTATAGATCCTTCTTTAATTCTAACGAATACAACAACACCTCTATAGCTATCATAAAATGAATCAAAAATAAGTGCTTGAGTAGGATGATTAATATTCCCACTTGGTGCAGGAACCTCTTTAACAATCATCTCTAACACATCTTCAACGTTTAAGCCACTTTTAGCCGAGATACGAGGTGCATGGTCTGCAGGCAATCCAATAACATCTTCGATTTCTTGAATAACATGTTCAGGGTTTGCACTAGGTAAATCTACCTTATTTATAACTGGTAAAATTTCCAAATCATTATCTAAAGCCAAATAGACATTTGCCAATGTTTGTGCTTCCACACCTTGTGCTGCATCTACAACTAACACTGCTCCTTCACATGCAGCTAATGAACGAGATACTTCATAAGTAAAATCGACATGGCCAGGAGTATCAATAAGATGTAAAAGATAGGTATTTCCATCTTTTGCTTTGTATTGAAGTTGAACAGCATTCAATTTGATTGTAATGCCTCTTTCACGTTCTAACTCCATACTGTCTAATAGTTGAGCCTTCATCTCTCTATTTGAAACCGCACCGGTCATTTCTAAAATACGATCCGCTAAAGTACTTTTCCCATGATCAATATGCGCTATGATTGAAAAATTTCTTATTTTATCTTGATTAATTGTCATTTATTTTCACCGACTTTCAATAATAGATTTTATCAAAAAACAATATAAATGACAATTTATTTATTTAAAAATATTTGTTTAAAATTTCAATGAGTTCTCCATATATAATCACTTCTTTAAAATCATAATTAGCCATTGTAAATTTATTAGCTATTAAACGCCCTCTAACAGCAATAATCATTCCAATTTGAGTAACATCAGACATCATGTCTTCTAGCCCCTTCCACAAAGCAATAGAAAAAACATCAAATTTTTCTTTTCCTATCTCCTCAGGAAATGGTCTTTTAACCTCAATGTCAATAAAAGCCATGTTTTCGACATGATATACATTTTTTACTATTTTTCCTACTAAAGAAATTGAATTTAACATAAACGATCCTCCTTAGTATTATCATAGTTCTTATAAAAAAATAATCATGCTAAATCGACTAAAAGGTCTATTTAAACGACTAAAAAACAAATAAAAAACATTAATATTTATATCCTAAGATATATTTATTAATGTTTTATTACACTATACTTTATTGATTAGGGCCATTATTTTCAATAACAACAAAGGCAACTGCATAATGATTTTCATGAGAAATAGAAACATGACAAGGCTCATCTTTAATATAGGGTTTACCATTTTCATCATTTAAACAGCATATCTCCTTAAATGATTTATAACCTGCTGCTTTTACAAATGCCTCTTTGACTGCAAATCTACCACCCACAAATTCTCTTTTTGCTTTATCATTACCTTTTGATAAATACAAAGAAAATTCATCTACATGTAAAATTTTCTTTGCAAGCTGATCCAAATGATTTAATCTTCTTAAATCACAAATATCTACACCAATTCCTTTAATCATCACTAATCCTTAAATTTCTTTTCATACAGACTCATCAATTCATCCAAAGACATATTGTCATCAATTTCATCAATTAAAGAATTTTGTTCCTCTGATTTTTTTTGACCAAAATCAAGTTTAAACTCCCCTGTTCGTTCCTCAATAATTTTAAGTTGATCTTGTTCTTCTTCAACAATTTTAGCAATATTTCTTAAATTATCTTCAACTGTTGGAAGCTTTTCTTCTTCAACGATTTTGGGTTCTATTGTTTTTTCAGCATCAGTATTTGTTTCATCTTGAAAATCTTTTGAATCTTCAACAGCAGTAAGAACAGCTTCACTATCTGTTTCTTCTTTTTCTTCAAAATTACCATAATACGGAGATATTACTTGAACAAGTGAATTATCTTTTTTCTTTGGTTTTTTTACTGAATTTTTCTTAACTGTTTTAACTATTTCTTTTTTTTCTTCATGCATTCCAAACATTGGAGAAATGATATCCATCATTTCATAATTTTTCTTAATTTCGGGTTCTTCTTTCTTTTCTACTTTTTTTTCAACCTTTTTAACATTTTTGGAAGTAGTTTCTTTTGGTACTTGTTGACCTTCACTTTTTTTAGTAACTTTTTCTTTTTTAAATTCTTCGTCATAAATAAGTGGTTTAGAAAACTTTTCATTTCTTCTTTGTTCAACAATTGGGTCTACAGTTTCAAAAATATCATCATCGTTTGATTTTTTAAAAAAATGTTTAAACATAATAACTCCTTCCTTCAATACACTTTATTTTATTGATTGTATAAATGTTTCTATTTCTTCTTGCGTTTTTCTTAATTTACTTACAAAGCGACCTGTCTCTTGTCCATTTTCATAGCTGACAAAAGAAGGTATCCCTAAAATATCTAAATCTTGACATAAATCAATAAAATAATCTCTATTAATACTATAAAATGTAAAATTTGGATATTTTTTTACAACATTACCTATAAAAGGTTTGATAAACATACAATCAGGACACCAAGAAGCTGTAAATAAGATGATTGATTTTGTTTGAATAGCTTTTTCATATTCTTCTAATGAGTTTATTTCAATTAATTGATCCATTTTTTTACTCCTTACAATCACTAATAATCATTTTATAAATAGGTCCATTTACTGAAAATTTTCTTTCATATTCTGTCATAATATTATCATCTGCTTCTGGAGAATTATGTAAATCTAAAGAAACATAATCTAAATGATAATTATTTTCTGTTACTGACTGTAATGAATATTCAAATAGACCTCGATTATCTGTTTTAAATTCAATAACACCATCTTTTTTCAATAATCGACGATAAACATCTAAAAACGCTGAAGATGTTAAACGTCTTTTTGCATGTCTTTTTTTGGGCCAAGGATCACTAAAATTTAAAAATAAATGATCAATTTCACCATTTTCAAAAACATTTTCTAATTCAATTGCATCAAAATGCATTAATTTTAAATTAGGCAATGATTGATTTTTATTAATTTTATTAATTGCTGCTGCTAAGACACTTGGAAATTTTTCAATCCCTATGTAATTGTTTTCTGGATGTTTTAAAGCATTTTGATAAATAAAATCGCCTTTCCCCATTCCAATTTCTATATATAATGGCTGATTTATTTCAAATATATCATGATAATGACCTTTATGTTCTTCAGGCTTTAAGATAACTAAATCAGCATTCTCTTCCATAATTTCATAAGCTTTTGGGTTGTTTCTTAATCTCACAAAAAATCCTCCTTATTTTTTATACAAATAGTATCACAAATCATTCATTAAGTCGACTAATTCATCTTCGGATAATTCTCTAAATTTTCCAATTTGTAAAGAAGTATCTAATTTTAAATTCTTCATCTGTAACCTTTTTAAATAAGTTACTTTTTTACCGACACTTTCTACCATTTTTTTCACTTGATGAAACTTTCCTTCAAAAATTTCAATTAATACTTCAGATGTATTATCTTCAGTTTTTATAATGGATAAATTTGAACTTTGACATCTATAATGATCAATAGTAATTCCTTCTTTAAACTTTAAAATATCATTTTCCTCCATTATTCCTTCGACACATGCATAGTACAATTTAGAATGATGTCGACTAGGTGCTAATAACTTATGTGCAAAATCTCCATCATTTGTTAGTAATAATAAACCCTCCGTATCCAAATCTAACCTTCCTACTGGAAATAAATCATACTGTTCATAACCATAAATCAAATCAACAACTGTAGGATGAACATTATCTTTTGTAGCAGAAACATAACCAGCAGGTTTATTAAGCATAATATAGACATATGGTTTATATGTAATAAGCTCACCATCAAAGATAATTTTATCTGTTTCATAATCTACTTTAAAATCATCCTTTTTTATAATACTTCCATTAACAGTAACAAAACCTTTTCTAATATAATTTTTTACTTCTTTTCTAGTTCCGATACCATAATGAGCTAATAATTTATCAAGTCGCATTACCATGTAAAATAATATACCTTTCTATTTGTTTATCCTCTGTGTTATATGTTAAATAGAGCTTAACATCAAATTTGTTTTTGGATGTTGTTCCTGATAAATTGATGCCTTTATAATAACCATTCTTCTTATCAATATAATTAGGCTTTAATGAAAAAGTATCCTTTTCTAATAAACCAATACTCGGAATATTTTTATCCTTTTTATCAATAAATGCGATTGCTTTAATATTTTTCATTTCAATAACAGGATTATTAATGATAATATCATACCGTATTTTTTTATTTGATATTTTATTAGTAACTAATTGAATTGAACAATCATCACAGCTTTCATCAAATGAAGTAGACATCTTTAAACGATTATAATAACTAACATATTCATTATATTGTTATTTTGAATAAGATGTTGTATTTTTTTGACTTGAACAACCTAATAAAATAAATAAAGATAAAAAAATAATTAATCTATTTTTCATATAATCACCTTTTATATTATAACATAGAGACAATAAAAAAAAATTAAAATAGGAAATAATCCTATTTTAATTTAAAAGTTCCGCACTCTGTTTCTTGCTCATCACATGGTGAACTACAATTACATTTTGAAACTTTAATCTCATTTGCCAAACATTTATTATTAGAATCATGATATGCACATGTCGTAACTGAACATCTTACATCTTTTGCCATATGTTTCACCTCCGTTAATTATTTTAACCAATAATATAAAATCTATGCAAAAATAAAAGTCCTTTTATTTAGGACCTTTATCATCATATTCAATTAAACAACTAAAAGAGTATTCTAATTCAGATGAAAAACACATTGCAACACAATAATGCATCCGTATTATATGATATCCCAGTTTAAGAAAATCATTAATTTCATCTTGTAAGTCTAATTCATGAGTACATTCTATAAGTTTAACTTTCATAAACAAAGTATAATCTACAAAAGTTAAAAAAATTGTCATTATTGGTTAATTTCTACAGCAAATTCAACTTCAAAATTTTTACCAACAGGTAATTCAACACAACTTTCTTTTTCTTTAAATTCACCATTAAAATCAGTATAGTCAGCATGTCCAACCCATGGTTCAATAGCAATTAATCCACCAACATGTTTTGCGGCCCAAAGTCCAACATGGTCAAAACCATTCATATGAAAAACAATTGATTTATCATGATTTAATGATTTAAGAGCAATATTTTCTGATTTAAAATTTTTAATAACAATTGCATCTGTATTAAAAAGCTCTTGTCTAACAAAAAATCTTTTTTCATTATCAAAGAAAGGTTTTTCAACTCTTGACATACCTCTTTTTTCAACATCAATTATTTTTCGATTACATGTTTCATTTTCTGAAAATTCTAAATAATAATCGTTGCTTGATTCATTTTCCATAAATGGACAAGCAAAAGCAGGATGTCCTCCAACTTGGAAATAAATAGGTTGATGATCCGTATTTTTTACTTCAATATGACATTTTAATTTATTTTCAACAAGTTGATATGTGACATTTAATTCAAATAAGAAAGGATATTGTTTTATAATTTCATCATTAGATTTTAATGAGAATATTACTTCAGTATCACTAACTTGGTTTGTTTCAAATTCATTGTGTCTTGCAAAACCATGTTGCGTCATATGATACTCTTTACCATTAATCACACATGTATCATTTTTTATTGCTCCAACAATTGGAAATAAAATAGGTGCACTGTTTGCCCATTGAGATGCATCTCTTCTCCACATATAATTCAATTGATCTTTTTTTCCTTTAATTGAAATAATTTCTGCTCCTTTTGGATGTAAAGAAACAGTTAATAAATCATTAGATAATTCTACCATAATAATCCTCCTATCAGTATTTTCATTATATCATAAAATAAATTCTAAAAAAAAGAAAAAGATTATTTCTAATCTTTTTCATGTAATGAATTAATAATACTTTCAATTTTATTTCCATATTCTAAAGAAGTATCTAAAACAAAATGTAATTCAGGACACTTTCTTACTTTTAATTTTTTAGCAAGTAAATTACGAATGAATCCTTTAGATCTTTCTAATGCTTCCATTCCTTTTTCTTGATTATAATTTTTTCCTAAAAAAGTAACATACACTTTAGAAATAGATAAATCATTTGTTGTTTCAACAGCAGTAATTGTACACATACGTAAATCTCTATCACGTACTTCATTTTGTAAAATCAAAGAAACTTCTCTTAAAATTTGAGTATTTATTCTATCTGTTTTTAATGACATAAGACTCAACTCCTATTTCTTTTCTACTTCTTCCATAACATAACCTTCAATGATATCGCCTTCTTTAATATCATTATAGTTTTCAATGTTTAAACCACATTCAAAACCAGCATTGACTTCTTTAACATCATCTTTAAAACGTCTAAGTGAAGCAAGTTTTCCTTCGTATACAACAATACCATCACGAATCAAACGAATACCACAGTTTCTTTTAATTGAACCATCGGTAACATAACATCCTGCGATATTTCCTATTTTACTTGCTTTAATAACTTGTCTAATTTCTGCTTGACCAGTAATTACTTCATGATATTCTGGTGCTAACATACCTTTCATTGCAGTTTCAATTTCTTCAACCATTTTATAAATAACATTATGAAGACGAATTTCAACATTTTCTTCTTCTGCTTTATTTCTAACTTTTGCATCTGGTCTTACATTAAAACCATAAATAATTGCTTGAGAGGCACTTGCTAAAATAACATCAGATTCAGAAATTGCACCAACAGTTGAACGAATAACGTTAACACGCACACCATCTACATCGATTTTTTCTAATGAAGCTTTTACAGCTTCTGCAGTTCCTTGTACATCCGCTTTAACAATAATATTTAAATCAATAATTTGACCTTCTTTAATTTGAGAATACAAATCATCAAGAGATAAAGCAGCTCCAGAATTACGATCTTTTTCAATTTTAGCTTTCATACGTGTTTCACCAACACTACGTGCTTGTTTTTCAGTTTCGAAAACCATAAATTTATCACCGGCAACAGGAACTTCATTTAAACCTGTAATTTCTACTGGTGTACCTGGTAATGCTTCTTTAATAACACGTCCTTTATCGTCTAACATTTGTCTTACTCTACCATAAGCAGCACCAACAACGATTGGATCGCTTGCACGTAAAGTTCCGTTTTCAACCAATAATGTTGCAACAGCGCCTCTACCTTTATCAAGTTTACCCTCAACAACACTACCATATGCATAACGATTAGGATTTGCTTTTAAATCAGCTAATTCAGCAACAACCGTTAATGTTTCTAATAACTCTTCAATACCAATTTTCTTTTTAGCAGAGATTTCACAATAAACAGTATCTCCACCCCATTCTTCAGGTAATAATCCTTCTTCAGCCATTTCAGCTTTGATTCTTTCAGGATCAGCACCTTCTTTATCAATCTTATTAATTGCAACAACGATGGGAACTCCTGCAGCTTTTGCATGGTCAATAGCTTCTTTTGTTTGAGGCATCACACCATCATCAGCAGCAACAACGATAATAACAATATCAGTCACTTGTGCTCCACGTGCTCTCATTGCTGTAAAAGCCTCATGACCTGGTGTATCTAAAAATGTAACTTTTTTACCGTTTACTTCTACTTGATAAGCACCAATATGTTGAGTAATACCACCAAATTCACCATCAACAACTGCAGATTTTCTAATAGTATCTAGTAATGTTGTTTTTCCATGATCAACATGTCCCATAATTGTTACAACTGGACATCTTGGTTGTAAATCAGCTTCATCATCCACAACTTCAATATTTTCAAAATTAACTTCATCTACTGGAACATGTTTTTCACATTCACAACCATATTCTAAACAAATTAATTCAACTTGTTCATCATTTAATGATGAATTGATTGTTACCATAGTTCCTAATAAAAATAATACTTTTATAACATTAGCAGGTGTTTGTCCTAGCTTTTCAGCTAGTTCACCAACTGTAATTCCTTCTTCATAGGAAATCACACCATCTTTTATTACTGATGTTTCTTTCTTTGCAGGAAAGTTTGATTGTAATTGTTTCTTCTTTTGAGAACCTTTTTTCTTTTTAAATTGTTTTGCCATAAAATCAACCTCCTATCAATTCTTTTATTTTTTTCGCAAACCCTTGATTTGTAATACCTAATGCAACGCGATTATTTTTTCCAACTGCTTTTGAAATGGTTTCAATATTTTCATCAACAATGAAATAATCAACATGATAAAAATGACATTTATCAGTAATTTTTTTCTTAGTATTAACACTAGCATCATTTGCAATAACAACAAGTTTTGTTTCATTTGCAGCAATACTTTTTATCAAAGTTTCTCCTGAAACAATTCCCTTTGCAACATTAGCAAGCCCTAATAAATTTAAATATTTTTTATTCATCACAATATTTTTTTAACTCCTCAAAAATTTCATCAGGAATTTCTACTTGCAAAGAACGAGATAAAACTTTTTTCTTTTTAGCAATTTCGATTGCTTCTAAGCTTCTTTTTAAATAAGCACCTCGTCCATTCATTTTACCAGTAGCATCTACAAATACTTGACCTTCTTTATTTCTTACAACACGAATTAACTCTTTTTTAGGTAATTGTTCATTTGTTGCAAGACATTTTCTAAGTGGAATTTTTCTCATTCTATCTCATCCTAATCTTCATCATAATATTTGTCATATTCGTCATAGTCGATATCTTCATCATATTTACTGTATTCATCATCTTCATAATCATCAAAATCTTCATAATCTTCTACATCGGATTCTGAAGTGACTTCTTCAACTTCATTTTCGGTATTTTCTTTTTCTTCAACAACAGTTTCTTTTTCTTCTTGTTTATCTAGCATTTCTTGAGCAAATTCATCTTGGAATGTTTCATCAACAGGTAATTCTTCTTTTTGTTGAATTTGTTCCATTAACCCTAATTCAGTTGCTTCAGATAATGATTTAATATCAATTTTCCATCCAGTAAGTCTTACTGCTAAACGAGCATTTTGACCACGTTTACCAATAGCTAATGATAATTGATCATCAGGTACAATAACTAACGCACTATGTTTTTCTTCATCAACAGAAACAGTTAACACATCTGAAGGTGATAATGCATGTGAAATATAAACAACTGGGTCACTTGACCATTCAACGATATCAATCATTTCACCATGTAATTCATCAACAACGTTTTTAACTCTTGAACCCTTAGGTCCAACACAAGAACCAATAGGATCTAATCCTTCAACTGCAGTGTATACAGCAATTTTACTTCTTTCACCAGGTTCACGAGAAACAGATTTAATTTCAACTGTACCATCATAAACTTCAGGAACTTCTAATTCAAATAATCTTCTTACAAATTGTGGTTCTGTTCTGCTTACAACGATATGTGTTCCTTTAGTTCCACGATCAACGTCACTTACATATACTTTGACATGTTGTCCTTCATGTAATGTTTCTCCAGGAATTTGTTGATTTAGTCCTAAAAATGCTCCAGTTTTTCCAATATTGATAATAGCAAATTTAGGTTCAACACGATCAACAATACCTGTAATGATATCATCTTTTTTATCAGCAAATTCATTATATAATGTTTCTTTTTCAGTTTCGCGTATTTTTTGTCTGAAAAGTTGTTTTGTTTGAATTGCTGCTAAACGACCAATATGATCTACATCTGCTTCAGTTTCTACAATATCACCCACTTGATAATTTGGGTTGATATCATGTGCTTCATCTAAAGATACTTCTAAATCTTCATCTTCTAAATCATCAACAACTGTTCTAATTTCAAATAATCTAATTTTTCCAGTTTTTTCATTAATTTCTACACGTACATTTGCTTCTGGAACCATATAATTTTTTTTATAAGCTTTTGCAATTGATTCCTTTAACATTTCTAAAAACACGTCTTTTTCAATACCTTTTTCTTCACATAAAGCATTTAAGGCGCTCATAAATTTTCTGTTACTAGCCACTTTTATTTCCTCCTAAAATTTTACAGCTAATCGTATAAATTGAATGTTATCATAATTGACAACAATTTTTTTCTTTATATTTTTTACAAGATATTCAAATTCTAATTCTTGATTATCAACAGATTTTAAATATCCTTCAACTTCATATAATCCGGCTTTAGGATTTTTAAATTTTGCATAAACATATTCACCAACAGATTTTTGAACTTGTTCAAAAGTTTTTAATGGTTTTTCAATTCCAGGTGAAGAGACTTCTAAAATGTATTCATCTTTAATTGGATCAGTTTCGTCAAGTTTATCACTAATTAACTCACTTACCGCAACACATGTATCCATATCTAGATACCCTTCATTTTTTTCGATATAAATACGTAAATACATTTCATTATTATCTTTTACATATTCAATATCATCTAAATAACAATCATTTTGTTCGATCAAAGGTAAGACCATTTCTTTAATACTTTCCAATAACTCCATTTTTTCACCCCATTCAATAATAAAGAGTGGGTTCCCCCACTCGTTTCTCTTTATGAAACTATAAGTAATATAGCACATTTTTCATTTATAATCAAGTCACTAGAAAAGTGATAATTGATTTTCTTCTTGCATACCATCAAAAACACCCATTTTTGTTAGTTGTTTAATATGCGAATTGTTCAATTTAGTCCTTTTAATCACGTCTTCTTTAGATAAGAAAGAACCATGTTTACGTGCCTCAATAACAGTATTAGCTACCGATTCACCTAATGAATCAACTGAACTAAACGGTGGAAGTAAGCCACTTGGATCATCTGGATCTAAAATGAATTTATTGGCATCAGACTTTTCTAAGTTTAAAGGACTAAAATGGAATCCTCGATCAATCATTTCTAACGCAATTTCAAACACATCCCACAATCCTTCATCCTTATTTGAAGATTGTCTGTTTTCCCTTAACATTTCAATTTCTTTTCTTCTTGAAAGAATAGCATCTTTACCAGCAACTAATGTTTCAATATCAAAAAAATCACATCTTGTGGAAAAATATACTGCATAATATTCTCTTGGATAATATAATTTCCACCAAGCTACACGAATAGCTGATAAAACATAGGCTACCGCATGGGCTTTAGGGAACATGTATTTAATTTTCTTACATGAATCAATATACCATTGAGGAACATTGTATTCTTTCATTAATTCTTCGTATTTCTTTTCTGGGAAAACTGCAGGTGATTTTCCTTTACGAACACATTCCATGATGTCAAAAGCATCTTTATTAGGAAGGCCTTTTTCAATCAAATAAACCATAATATCATCACGACATCCAATAACTTCTTTTAAGGTACATGTTCCGTTTTTAATCAACGTCTCTGCATTACCTAAATAAACATCTGTTCCATGTGAAAGCCCCGAAATGATTACTAAATCATTAAAAGTTTGTGGTTTTGTCTGATCTAACATACTACGTACAAAGGTTGTACCAAATTCAGGTAATCCTAAAGCACCACTCTTGCAATTGATATAGGATAAATCAACACCTAAAGCATCACTCGTTGTAAAAAGTGACATAACTTTTGTATCGTTTGTTGGAATTGTTTTAGGATCAACACCTGTTAAATCTTGTAACATACGAATAACGGTCGGATCAACGTGTCCTAAAATATCGAATTTCAAAACGTTATCATGAATAGCATGGAAATCAAAGTGAGTCGTACGCCATTCAGCAGATAAATCATCTGCTGGATATTGGTAAGGTGTGAAATCAAAAACATCATAATCTCTAGGAATAACAATAATTCCTCCTGGATGTTGGCCGGTCGTACGTTTAACGCCACCACACCCTCGAGCAATTCTTTCAAGTTCAGCACTACGTACTTCATTATCAATTCCTAATGTTTCAGCATATCCTTTTGCATAACCATAAGCTGTTTTTTCAGCAACTGTAGAAATTGTTCCTGCTCTAAAGACATGATCTTCTCCAAAAATAGTTTTAGTAAATGCATGAGCATTTGCTTGATACGCTCCCGAGAAATTTAAGTCGATATCAGGTACTTTATCCGCATTGAAACCTAAGAAAGTTTCGAACGGAATATTATGTCCTTCACCTTTCATTGGTTTACCACATACAGGGCAAATCTTATCAGGTAAATCATAACCATCAGCAGCAACACCTTCTTCTAAAAATTCACTATGACTACAATGAAGACATAGATAATGTGGTGGTAACGGATTTACTTCTGTAATTCCTGACATTGTTGCAACGAATGAAGACCCTACCGAACCTCTGGAACCTACTAGATAACCATCATCATTTGATTTTTTTACTAGTAAGTGGGAAATATAATAAATAACCCCAAACCCATGTTTAATGATATTACTTAATTCTTTTTCTAATCTTTTTTCCACAATTTCGGGTAATTTTTCACCATAAAGTCGATGTGCTGTATCATAACAAATCTTTGTTAAATTTTCATCTGCATTATCAATTGTTGGTGTAAATAATTTATCATGAATTGGTCGAATTTCTTCAACCATATCTGCGATTTTGTTTGTATTTGTTACAACATATTCATATACTTCATCCGCTGGTAGATAATCATAACATATTAACATTTCATCTGTTGTTCTTAAATATTGAGATGGTGTAAATGCACGTGGATTTTTTCGGTCACATAAAGGATGAGCACGATGTCCAATCCCAATTTTGGGTTGTGATATAAAAACATCTCGATAAATTTTATCCTTTTCATCTAAAAAATGGACATCTCCAGTAGCTACAATAAGTTTATTTAATTTTTTTGCTGCTGTAATAAGACGTTTTATTGAAATGATTAAATTTTCTTCAGATTCAATTTGTCCACGATCAATTAAATGATAGTAATCTTGAAAAGGTTGTATTTCCACATAATCATAAAATTCTAACAATTGTTCCAACTTTTCATCCGAAGAATTCAAAGCTGCTTCAAAAACATCTGAACGATAACAGCTAGTCCCATATAGCAATCCTTTACGATAATATTCCAATCTTTCTTTTGGAATACGAGAACCATCATGGAAATAAGTTGTATTTGCTTCAGAAACAATTTTAAACATATTTTTTAAACCTTCTTTGTTCAAAGCAAGTGCTGTCATATGATATGGAAAAACGATTTTATAAGCATCGTCTTTTTGTAATTTATTTAAATCAAGTAAATTATAATTTCCACTTTGCATAATAGAATGTAACATCGTTGTAAATACAGCACCTAAAACTTCAGCATCATAATCAGCTCTATGTGCTACATCATCGTCATAATTTACACGATAAACACGACATACATTTCCTAAACGATAAGATTTCATTGGTTTCATAATAGCTCTTGCTAATGCCAAAGAATCAATAACCGGATTAGTTATAGGTTTTTGATTTAACCTCTTTAAACTTTCATTTAAAAAACCAATGTCAAATTTAGCATTGTGAGCCACTAAAATAGCATCACCAAAGAATTCTAATATTTGTGGTAAAAACTCTTTAATTGTTGGTGCATCAGCAACCATTTCATTTGTAATATTTGTAAGTTGAGAAACACGTGTTCCAATCTTTTTACCAGGATTTACAAAACTTTGTAAGCGATCAATCACTTCACCATTTTTAATTTTAACTGCACCAAATTCTGTAATCCCATCATGGATAACAGAAAAACCAGTTGTTTCCAAGTCAAATGATACATATGTGGCATCTTCAATAGACATATCTTTTTCATTAAAAACAATATTAAAATAAGGTTCTATCATATTTAATTCAACACCATAGATCATCTTAATGCCCGCTTTTAAACTAGCTGCTTGAGCTTCAGGAAATGATTGAACGTTTCCATGATCAGTAACTGCAATTGCTTTGTGTCCCCATTTGGCCACTTGATTAATATAATCCGAAACATTGCCTATTCCATCCATTGCTGACATCTTAGAATGTGTATGAAGTTCAACTCTTTTAACTTCCGCAGTGTCTTGCCTTCTTGCTGGTTCTTTAATAACTTCTATTTGGCGAGCCATCATAACAGTTTCTCTCGCATAATTATCTAAACGAATTTCTCCTGTTGCTTTGATCCACACTTTACCTTTATCTAGTACTTTAATATCCTCTAAAGTATTCGTTGTATTGTTTTCAAAGCGTTTTACCATAATTGAATCCGTATAGTCAGTGATCCATAATGTTTGAATATGTTTTCCTGCACGTGTTTTGATTAATTCAGTTTTAAAGACATACCCTTGAATCGTACAATTATTTTCCATCGTTTGACTGTTAATTTCAGATAACTTTAAAAAAGTTGCATCACCCTTTGGTTTTCGATAATTATTTTTATAATCTACAGTTGATTTTACTGGTTCCGATTTTTTTATTTCGGACATATCTATTTTCATTGGTTCATAGCTGTCCATTTCTTGTAATAAATTATTTAATTCATCATTATCTTGTTTAACATAAAAACTAAAATCTTTCTCTATTCCAATTTCCACAAAATACTTTTTAATTATTGATTTTAATTGTTGGAATTGTTCCAATTGTATTTCATTTAACAAACCAATCGATATAGTTTGTTTAATTTCAATATCTTCGATTTTCAACGAAGAAAATAATGGTGAAATTTGTTTTAGTTTTTCAATAATATACCCTAAATAAAGTGAAACATCTTTTGACTCAAAATTAAAATCATCATAACAAATTACAAATTCAGCCGGGTAAGGAAAATCAAGACCATGATCAAGTAAGAGTTGATACTCTGTAAATGGAATCAAATCCTTACTCAATATATAAAATGTATAATGGTTATCATGATGTACAATAACTTTTTTCAATGAAGCATGTAATAAAACATTAACATCTTCGATTATATTCAATTGTTTTAATAGTATTATTAATTTGTTCATATTACACCTCAAAAATCTTACCTATTATAACACAAAAAAAGGCTTAAGCCCTTTTTTTAGAAAAATTTTCCAATATCATTTATAGTTACAAAAATCATTAGGCCAAAAACAAGAATTAGTCCTGCCATTTGTAAAGCATATTTCATTTTTGTTGGAATTTCTCGACGAATAATTTTTTCAACTAATGCAAATAATACTTGACTACCATCTAGTCCTGGAATAGGAAGTAAATTAAACATTCCAATATTTGTTGATAGCAAAGCAGTCAATGACAACAATGTACTAATTGAACCAGATTGTGTAACTTGTGCAGTCACTGTATAAATTCCTACTGGGCCAGAAAGTTGTGAAACAGTATGTGTTAAATCTGTAATAAGTTTTCCTAATGTTGTAAAAATCAATAATGCATATTCTATAAATTGATTAATTCCTTGTCTTATAGCCTCAATAAAAGTCAATTTTTTAGTAGCCGCTGTTATTCCAATGACATAAGACTTGGATTCACTATTGTACTTTCCTTCAACTGTTTTTTCAATATTTTGATTCCCTCTTTTAAGGGAAATTTGCATTGTAACTGTATCCGTATCTAATTGCAAATTTTCATTAGATAAGACAGATTGAATATCTGAAAATGACGCAATGATATGTTCTTCACCATTAATTGTGATTTTATTAATGGTGTCTCCAGCTTGAACTCCAGCATTATAAGCACCATTGTTTTTAACAACACTTCCAATTTTAGAAGTATTTGTTTGTACTTCAACAAACGAATAAATACCAATTAATAAAACAAGGGCAAGTACAAAATTCATAAAAACACCAGCTAACATAATAATGCATTTTTTCCATGTTTTAATTCCTTTTAGAGTTCTTTCATAAGGAACATCTTTCATTAATTCGCTGTCTTCTTGATCAGCTTCACCTGCCATTGCAACATAACCACCAATAGGAAGTGCACGAATTTGATAATCTGTTTCTCCTTTTTTCTTAGAAAAAAGTTTAGGACCCATTCCAATAGAAAATTCAGCACAATAAACACCAAATAATTTAGCAGTTAGAAAATGTCCTAATTCATGGATTAATACAATAGCTCCTAGTATTACAAAAAAGACAAGAATATTTATAATCGTCTGCATGTTTCATTTATCTCCTTTAAAACAAAATCTCTCGCCCATTGATCAATATCTAATAATTGATCAATAGTTGGATCTTTAACCAACTCATGAGCATTCATAGCTTTTTCAACTAATTCCTCTATTTGTAAAAATTCAATTTTTCCTTCTCTAAACAAAAGATTAGCCATTTCATTTGCACCATTTAAAACACATGGTAAGCTTCCACCTGTTTTTCCAGCACGATATGCTAAAGAAAGCGCATGAAATCTATTGAAATCTGGCTTTTTAAAAGTAAGCGAACCAAGTTGTGTTAAATCTAAAGATTTACCATTAACTAATTTTTTTCTTTGTGGATAAGTTAACGCATACTGAATAGCCAAACGCATATCAGGTGTTCCCATTTGCCCAATGACAGAAGTATCTTCAAACTCTACAGCAGAATGTAAAATACTTTCTGGATGAATCAAGACTTCAATTTGATCATAATCTACATCAAACAACCATTTTGCTTCCATGACCTCTAATCCCTTATTAAATAAAGTAGCACTATCAATCGTAATTTTAGCCCCCATTGACCAGTTAGGATGATTCAACGCTTCTTTAACAGAAACACCTACAAGTTCTTCTCTTGTTTTATCTCTAAAACTTCCGCCACTTGCTGTTAATAAAATACGTTTGATTTTATTCATCTCATTTCCTTGAAGCGATTGGAAAATTGCTGAATGTTCACTATCTACTGGTAATAATTTTACACCATGTTCTTTAACTAATTTTGTAATAATATGTCCTGCAACCACAAGTGTTTCTTTATTAGCTAAAGCAATATCTTTTTTAGATTCAATAGCATGAATTGTTGGTAACAAACCTGCAAAACCTACAATTGCATTTAATACAATATCAACTTGATCAATTGTTGCAATTTCATCTAAACCAGCACTCCCAAAAACAAAACGAATATGTGGATATTTTTCTTGAAGATAGTTACAATCCTTTTCATCGATAACACAAACAACTTGTGGATTGATTTTTTGAATTGTTGTTTCAAGTAATACAATATTTTTGCCCGCAGACATTGCAACAACATTAAATTCATCTTGATGATGCAAGCAAACATCAACAGTTTGTTGACCAATAGAACCTGTAACACCTAAAATCGTAATATTTTTCATTATCTATAACCCCACAATCATTAAAAAGAAACTAAAAATCAATACATTAAAAGTTAAACTATCAATACGATCTAAAATTCCGCCATGTCCTGGTAATAATTTTGAATAATCTTTAACTTCAAAATATCTTTTAATGGCACTAAAAATCAAATCTCCTATTTGACTTGTCGTTGTCATTACGATAATTGCTGGTACAATAATCCAATGATGTGCCAATATTCCTGTAAAATAGGCAAAAACCAATCCTAAAATACTTCCTAGAACAATTCCACCAATTGACCCTTCAATTGTTTTTTTAGGAGATAATCTTGGAATCAACTTATGTTTACCAAAAGCCATACCAGCAAAATAAGCTCCTGTATCACTACCAAAAGTCGCAATTGCTAATAACAATAAATATTCCCAACCATAGGCAACTCTTAAAACAAGTAACGCATGTAATCCAGAACAAACAAGAACACCCATCGTAAAAACATAAGCACTTCTTTCAATATTACATTTATCATCAAAAATCATACATGCTAAAATAACCGCTAAATAAACCAAAATAGAATAGCTAGAAATAAGTAATTGATTTCTGTTAAATAAAAATCCTGTAACAAAAAACAAACCAACAATGATATACATATACATTCCAATACGTGGTCTAGAACAAATATGTAACATTTCATAAACACTAAGAGCCATTGCAACCCCTATAACAATTTTATAAAAAATACCCCCAAAAATGACTGCTGGAACTACAATTGCAATCAAGCACAGTGCAGTAATAATTCTTTCTTTCACTATTTTAAACCTCCATATCTACGCTCCCTATTTTGATAAAGCCAAATTGCTTTATGTAATTCTTTTTCATCAAAATCTGGCCAACAAACAGGAGTAAAGATAAACTCTGCATAAGCAAGTTGCCATAACATAAAATTAGATAATCTTTGTTCTCCACTTGTTCTTACCATTAAATCAACATCAGGTAAATTCGCAGACATTAATGTTGAACCAAAATAATTTTCATCAATATCATCAATATCAAGTTTCCCATCTTTTACATCTTGTGCTATTTTTTTAGTTGAACAAACGATTTCATCTCTACTACCATAAATAAAAGCAAAACAAAGTTTTAGTCCAGTATTATCCTTTGTTCTTTCTATAGCAGTATTGATAATATCTCTTGTTGCCTTTGGAGCTTTTTCTAAATGCCCAATCATACAAATTTGAACATTATTTTCAATTAATTCTTTTAAATAAAGTTCAAAAAATTTTTTGGGTAATTTAAATATAAATTGTACTTCTTCTTCAGGACGAGAAAAATTTTCTGTAGAAAAAGCATAAACTGTCATTGCTTTAACACCAAGTCTATTAGCCTCTAAAGCAATCTTACGAATTGTCTTTGTCCCTTCGTTATGGCCATAAGTTCTTGGCATCATTCTCTTTTTAGCCCAGCGTCCATTGCCATCCATAATAAAAGCAATATGTGCTGGAATATTATTCATGTCTAATTCATAGTTTTCAATTTGATCATTCATAGAATAATCCTCCTTAAAGTCATGATTGATTATAACATAAAACCTTAAAATAAAAAAGCGCCTAATAAGACGCTTCAATAATTATACAGTCATAATATCTTTTTCTTTTACTTTACCAATTTCATCAACTTCTTTGACAAATTTATCAGTTAATTTTTGAACACGATTTTGACCGTCTTTAATTTCATCTTCACTACCATCGCATTTTTTAATTTCATCATTAGCATCACGACGAATATTTCTTATAGCAACTTTAGCATGTTCAGCGAATTTCCAAACATTTTTTGCATATTCTTTACGTCTTTCTTCTGTTAATGCTGGTACAGTAATACGAATAATTTCTCCATCATTTTGAGGAGTTAAACCTAAATCAGCTTCATAAATTCCATGTTCGATATCTTTTAAAGCAGATTTATCATAAGGTTTAATTACTAATTGTCTACCTTCTACAACAGAAACACCAGCCATTTGATTAATTGGTGTTGGTGATCCGTAATAGTTGACCATTACACGGTCTAACATTGCAGGAGTAGCTCTTCCAGTTCTAACTGTTGCTAAATCTCTTTGGTAAGCTTCGATTGCTTTTTGCATTCTATCACTTGCATCATCTAAGATCATATTTATCATATTATTTTCCTCCAGAGATAGTTGTTCCTATTTTTTGTCCATCACAAGCTTTGGCAATATTACCATCTTCTTGCATATTAAATACACATAAATCAATATCGTTATCTTTACATAATGTAATAGCTGTTTGATCCATTACTTTTAAATCTTTTGCTAAAACATCACTATATGAAATTTCATCAAATTTTACTGCAGATTCATCTAATTTAGGATCAGCAGAATAAACACCATCGACCCCATTTTTAGCCATTAAAATAACATCAGCATTGATTTCAGCGGCTCTTAATGCAGCAGTTGTATCAGTTGTAAAATATGGGCTTCCAGTTCCAGCACCAAAAATAACGATTCTACCTTTTTCTAAATGTCTAACAGCACGTCTTCTAATGTATGGTTCTGCAATTTGTCTCATTTCAATTGCTGAAAGTAAACGTGTTTGAACTCCTAGTTGCTCTAAAGCATTTTGAACAGCTAAACCATTCATTACTGTTGCTAACATTCCCATATAATCAGCAGAAGAACGTTCCATACCCATTTGTGCACCAGTAACACCACGCCAAATATTACCACCACCACAAACGATGGCAATTTCAACACCTAAATCTTTAGCTTCTTTGATTTGTCTTGCAATATCGGCTACAGTATTAGCGTTTATACCAAAATGATCGTCACCGGCTAATGCTTCACCACTTAATTTTAATAAAACTCTTTTATATTTCATAAAATGTTCTCCTTTTTTAAAAAAAGGACACACTTGTAGTGTCCTTAAAAATTATTGTTTCATTTGTGCAGCTACTTCTTCAGCAAAGTTTTCTTCTTTCTTTTCGATACCTTCACCAACTTGGAAACGAGCCATTTCTAACACTTTAGCCTTCCCTAAGTATTTAGCAACTGATTCTTTTGGTGTTTTAATGAATTCTTGATCTAATAAACACCATTCAGAGAATACTTTATTTAATTTTCCACGTTTGATACCTTCTAATACTTTTTCAGGTTTGTTAGCTAATTTAGGATCATTAGCCATGATTTCTGTTTGAACTGCATCTTCTCTATCTTTTTCAACTTGTGGAATTTCATCTTGTGAGATATATTTTGGATTGATAGCAGCAACATGCATAGCAATGTCTCTTGCTTTTTCTTCATCACCGTCAGCTAATTTAACGATTGATACCATTTTTCCACCCATATGTGAATAAGCACCAAATACTTCATCATCATTTTTAGTGAAAGTTTTAATTCTTCTTAAAGATAATTTTTCACCAATTTTTCCAGATGCTTCTGCAATTGTAGTTTCAATAGTTTTTCCATCAACTTCAATTGCTTTTGCAGCTTCTAAATCAGCAGGGTTATTTACAGCAACTGCTTCACATACATTATTTACTAATGCAACGAATTCAGCATTTTTTGCTACGAAGTCAGTTTCAGAGTTAACTTCAACCATAGCAGCTACATTTCCGTTAATAGCGAAAGCAGATAACCCTTCAGCAGCGATTCTATCAGCTTTTTTAGCAGATTTTGCGATTCCTTTTTCTCTTAACCAGTCGAATGATGCTTCGATGTCACCGTCACATGCTTCTAATGCTTTTTTACAATCCATCATTCCAGCACCAGTTTTTTCACGTAATTCTTTTACTAATTTTGCACTAATTGCCATTTTCTTTTCCTCCATGAATTTTATTTTATTAAAAAGGGAAAGCTTTGCTTTCCCATCACAACATATTTATGATTTCCAGCCTTGAGATTATTCTTGAGTTGGTCTAGATTCTCTTCTTTGAGCTGGTCTACCAGCTTTATTTCTTGGCCCTCTTCTGTTGTTGTTTTCTACAGAAGATACAGCATCATTCATAGTAACTTCTTTTTCATCTTCATCTTTAACATAAGCAACAGTTAATGGTTCACTTTTAGCTTCACAAATTGCATCTGCCATAGCAGCAACAATTAATTTAACAGCTCTAATAGCATCATCATTTGCTGGGATTACATAATCAACTTCATCAGGATCACAGTTAGTATCAACAATACCAAATACTGGGATTCCTAAGATTCTTGCTTCAGCAACAGCGTTGTGTTCAGCTTTAGGATCTACAACGAATAAAGCACTTGGTAATCTTCTCATTTCTTTAATACCACCTAAGTTCTTTTCTAACTTAGCAGCTTCTTTTTTTAGTAAGATAACTTCTTTTTTAGGTAATAAATCGAAAGTACCATCTTTTTCCATTTTTTCTAATTCAACTAATCTTCTAATTCTTTTTTGGATTGTTTTGAAGTTAGTTAAAGTTCCACCTAACCAACGTGAGTTAACATAGAAACTTCCAGAACGGATTGCTTCTTCTTTAACAGCTTCTTGAGCTTGTTTTTTAGTTCCTACAAATAAAACTTTTCCACCTTTTTCGGCAATTTCATTCATTGCTTTATAAGCTTCATCGATTTTTTTAGATGATTTTTGTAAATCAATAATGTAAATTCCGTTTCTTGATGTAAAAATGTATGGAGCCATTTTAGGATTCCATCTTTTTGTTTGATGTCCGAAATGAACACCTACTTCTAATAATTTTTTCATTGAAATTACTGACATGTGTAATTTCCTCCTTTTCGTTTTTTTCCTCCATTATTTCAAACATTTACCACCATTAGGCACTAGATAAATGAATTCATAATGTGTGTATTTTTTAATACCTGAAACATAATAGCATAAGATTTAAAACAAAACAACCCTTTTTTATGCTTTATTTCGAGGATGTGCTTTTAAATAAACATTTTTCAAATGTTCTTTTGTAACATGGGTATAAATTTGTGTTGTCGAAAGGTTTTCATGACCCAATAATTCCTGTACAGTTCTTATATCTGCTCCCGCATTCAATAAATGTGTGGCAAAGGAATGTCTGAAAGTATGTGGATGTATTTTCTTGGTTGCATCATATTCTCTTCCAATACGCTTTACAATATCCTGTATTCCTCTATTGGTCATTTGTTCTCCTCTTTTATTAACAAAAACATATGGATGATCTTCTGAATTTACAAGTTTTCCCCTTACTTCTTCTATATATTTTAATAACCATTCACTAGCAAATTCATGGAAAGGAACATAACGGTCTTTGTTCCCTTTACCATGAATCAATAAAACTCGATTGTGAAAATCTATACAATCCAAGGTTAAATTCACTACTTCAGAACATCTTAACCCAGAAGCATACATGATTTCTAGCATCGCTTTATTACGAATTCCTAAATCATCTTGTGTATCAATACCATTCAATAAATCCATCATTTCTTCAGGAAACAAAAAATCAGGATTACGCTTTGCGGTTTTAATATTTTCAACAAGAATCATTGGATTATTTTCAGCCAATTCTTCTTTTACTAGATATTTATAAAATGATCTTAAACAACTGATTCGATTATTAATTGAACTCTTTGACAATTTTTTTTCATTTAAATAAGTTAAATATCCTCTTATATTTGTATACTTGACATCGTTAAAGTGAGAAATACTTTCACTTTTTAAAAAACCAATAAATTCATTTAAACTTCGTTGATAAGATTCAACTGTATTGATTGAGTAATGTTTTTGAAATTGAAGATATTTTATAAATTCTTCTTTATCTTGATTATAACTCATTGATAAATTGATCCATTACTTCTATTGCTCTGTTAGCATAAGCTTCTTTTCTTAGTTTCTTTTTAACGCGTACAGGTAAATCTGGTAGAATTCCAAAATTAGCTTTCATTGGTTGGAAATTACTTTCATCACAATGCGTAATATAATATGCAAGTGCCCCCATGATTGTTTCTTGTGGAAAAATAACAGGTTCTTGTTTATTTAAATAACGAACCATGTTCATTCCGGCAACGATTCCACTTTGAGCTGATTCAACATATCCTTCAACTCCTGTCATTTGTCCAGCAAAATAAATTCCAGAATGATTTTTTAAACTGTAATCTTGATTTAAAAATTTTGGAGAACAAATAAACGAATTTCGATGCATGACACCGTATCTTACAAATGTTGCATTTTCTAATCCCGGAATTAAATGAATAATTCTTCTTTGTTCAGGCCATGTAAGATGTGTTTGAAAACCAACAATATTATATAAACTAGCTTGTACGTTATCTTGTCTTAACTGTACGACTGCATATGGTTTTGTACCATCAGGTTTTGTTAACCCAACCGGTTTCATAGGCCCAAACAATAAAGTTTGTTTTCCTCTTCTTGCCATTTCTTCAAAAGGCATACATCCTTCAAAAAATTTTTCTTCAAAATCTTTTGGTTTAACAACCTCTGCTTTCATTAATTCATCATAAAATACATTAAATTGCTCCTCATTCATTGGACAATTTATATATTCATTTTCTCCTTTGTCATATCTTGATTTATAATAAGCAATATTAAAATCAATACTATCTTTTTCAACAATTGGAGCCGCCGCATCAAAAAAATAAAAATATTCTTCTCCTAATAATTCTTTGATTTTCGTAGACAAAGCATCACTTGTTAAAGGTCCACTTGCAATAATTGTTGGTGCTTGGGGAATTTCTGTAACTTCTTCATGAATCACTTCGATATTTGGATGATTTGTTATAAACTCAGTAACATCTGCAGAAAACTTTTCACGATCCACTGCAAGTGCTCCACCAGCAGGAACACTATTTTTTCTAGCAAATCGAATAATAACACTATCTAGTTTTTCCATTTCATTTTTTAATACACCTACGGCATTATTGAAATTATCTCCTCTTAACGAATTAGAACAAACAAGTTCAGCAAATGATGATGTATGATGTGCCGGTGTCATTTTAACAGGTCTCATTTCATATAACTTTACTTTAATATTATTTTTTGCTAATTGATAAGCCGCCTCAACTCCAGCAAGACCAGCTCCAATTACATTGACTATTTTTTCACTTTCCATATTTTCTCCTTTTTAAAAAAGTAGAACAAATGTTCTACTTAATAATTGTTTTACATTTTGGATAATTTGAACAAGCTTTAAATTCTCCCCAACGTCCCTTTTTAATAACCACTGGAGAACCACAGTTAGGACAAACTTCATCTGTCATAACAGGTTCTGATTTCTTTTTAGAATTCTTAATATATTTACATTGTGGGTAATTTGAACATGCTTCAAATTTACCATATCTTCCGGTTTTAAAAACCATTGGGCTTCCACACTTAGGACAGTTTTCTCCTGTAAATTCAGGTTCAACTTTTTCCTTTTTGATGTATTTACATTCAGGATAATTTTCACAAGCTATAAATTTACCATAACGCCCATGTCTTTCAACAAGATCATGTCCACATTCAGGACATTTCTCTCCTGTTTTTTTAGGTGAAATGACTTCCATTTTTTCATTTGCTTCATCCAATAAAGGTTGGAATTTTTTAATAAATGTATCTATAGCATCAAAATAATCATCTTGTCCTTCTGCAATATCATCTAGTTCTTTTTCCATTTGTGCAGTATATTCGACATTAATAATATCATTAAAAAATTGTGTTAGTCGATCACTTGTTAAAATTCCACTTTCAGTAGGTTTAAATGTTTTATCAACAAGTTCCACATACCCTCTAGTTTGAATCGTATCAATAATCATCGCATAAGTACTTGGTCTACCAATTCCAAGTTCTTCCATTTCTTTAATTAGTTTTGCTTCACTATAACGAGCAGGTGGTTTTGTAAAATGTTGTGTTTTTTCAATATTTTGACTTTCTAAAATTTCTTGTTCAGTTAATTCAGGTAAAATTTCATCTTTTTGTTTTTCATATGGGCTATATAAACGTAAATAACCATCAAATTTTAATACTGAACCACTTGCGTTAAAATAATAGTTATTATTTTCTAATACTACACTTGTTGCATCAAAACGAGATGGTGCCATTAATGACGCCAATGCTCTGGCATAAATTAAAGAATACAATTTAAATTCATCCGCACTTAAATATTCTTTAACAGACTCAGGTGTACGCATTGCACTTGTTGGACGAATTCCTTCGTGAGCATCTTGTACATTTTCTTTCTTTTTACTTACTTTTACTTTTCCAACATAATTTTGACCATATTTTTCTTTAATATATTCTGTAGCACTTTCTACAAATAAATCTGACAATCTTGTCGAATCTGTACGCATATAAGTAATAAGCCCTACTGTTTCATCTTCTAAAGTAATTCCTTCATATAGCTTTTGAGCAATCATCATTGTCTTTCTTGCTTTAAAGCCTAATTTAGAAGACGCTTCTTGTTGTAATGTTGAAGTAATAAATGGTGGTTTTGATTCTCTTTTCTTACTTGATTTTTTTACACTATCAATAACAAATTCTTTAGAAAGTGCATTAAAGATTTCCAAAGCTTCTTGTTCATTTGAAATTTTTAACTTCTTTGTTCCTTTTTTATTAAGTTCACCTGTAAATTCAATTTCATCTTTTTCAAATTGTGCTTTGATTTTCCAGTATTCTTCTGGAACAAAGGCTTCGATTTCACGTTCTTTTTCAACAATTAATCTTAAAGCAACCGATTGAACTCGACCAGCTGATTTAGATTTAATTTTTCTTTGTAATAATTTAGATAATTTAAATCCAATAATTCTATCCAATACTCTTCTTGTTTCTTGAGATTTTACAAGATTTTGATCAATTTTACGAGGATGATTCAATGCATCAACAACTGCATCTTTTGTTACCTCATTAAAAACAATACGATTATCATCATCCATATCTAAACCTAAAACATCTGCTAAATGCCATGAAATTGCTTCCCCTTCACGGTCAGGGTCGGTAGCAAGATAAACTGTTTTTGCCTCTTTAACAGCTGCTTTCAATTCCTTAACGACATCTTTTTTCTCCTTAGAAATAACATATTTTGGCTTATAATGATCTTCTTGATCAATCCCTAGCCCTTCTTTACCAGATGTTGATAAATCTCTAATATGCCCTTTAGAAGAAGTCACATGATATTCCTTCCCTAAATAATTTTCTATTGTTTTTGATTTAGAAGGAGATTCCACAATGACTAATTTATCATACATAATATAACCCCCTTATCGCAAAAACTATTATTATTGTTTTTTTTCACTTTGTCAACTCCATTTCATTAATCTTCAATAATATCATTTACAGTCAATACTAACTTGGCCCCTTGTTGAATCAATAAATTACACCCCATTGGATCCCCAATTCTTGATGGAATACAATAGATATCTTTTCCTTGATCTAATGCATATCCTACAGTAATCATTGTTCCTGAACGTTTTTCAGCTTCTGTAACAACTACAGATTCACTTAAGCCAGCAATTAACCGATTCCTACTTGGAAAATCCTTAGCCTGTGGTACATAATCACCTGGTTTTTCACTAATAATAAGATGATTACTTTTTAATTGAGCATATAAATCTTGATTTCTTTTTGGATAACAATAATTAATTCCACTTCCCAATACTGCAACTGTTTTCCCTTTGTTTTTTAATGCACTTCTATGAGCGAGAGTATCAATTCCTAATGCCATACCACTTACAATCGTATATTCATTTTTTACTAAATCACATACAATTTTATCCGTAATATTTGATCCATATTCACTAGGAACACGTTTACCAATAACACCTATGCATTTACCATTTAAAATATTCAAATTTCCATGATAAAACAATACAAATGGTGGACAAGATATTTCTTTTAAAGCATCTGGATAATCACTTGAAATAATCGTTGTATATTTTGAATTTACTTTAGCAACTGCTTCCCTCCTTTCTTCTTGAGAAACTTTTTCTTTTGCTTGCAATGCTTTTAAAATACTTTGAAAATCACCTTGATACTTCAAAGCAAAAAATAGTAAGATTTCTTCCATATTTATCACCTCACTATTTATATAGACATTTAATTTTGTTTTTTCTTCTTTTTTTATAAAAAAAGAACTAAATATCTAAATTTAAAGATATTTGTTCTTTCATTACTTCTTGTACTGGTTTAAAAGATTTCCTATGAATAGGGCATGGACCATATTTACTAAGTGCCTCTTTATGTGCCTTGGTTACATAGCCCTTATGTTTTTCAAAACCATATTGTGGATATTTTTTTGCATAATCTATCATCAAATGATCCCTTGTTACCTTAGCTAATATACTTGCTGCTGCAATAGACATAGAAAGGGTATCTCCTTTAATAATAGATAAATGTTCAATATCATGTAAAGGCATCGCATCTGTTAAAGCAAACATTTTTTCTCTCTTTAAAATTTGACAACATTTTTCCATTCCTTTTTGACTTGCGCTATATACATTTAATTGATCAACATCTTCAACAGAAATAACTTCAATGTGATAGGCTAATGCATTTTCTATAATTATTTGATACATCGCCTCTCTTTTTTTTGCTGTTAATTGTTTTGAATCAAAAATACGTTCATCATAAAATCCTTTAGGAAAAATGACTCCTGCAACAACTAATTCGCCAGCCATTGGTCCTCTTCCAGCTTCATCAAGACCAATAATATAATCATAACCTAAATCATAATATCTATTTTCATATTCTAATAAATTACTCATTTGGAAGCTCCCATGTTATTTTTGTAATAACACCATCAAATAAATCAGTAAAAAACATATCCATGACACGCTCATAATCAGTAATCCCTCTTACTGGTTTTATTTTTTTATTAAATGCGATATCATCATAACATTTTTCAACCCAATCACTTTGTAAATCAACAGCTATTTGATAACGATTTTCTAAAGTTCCAGGGTAATTTTTAACTAAATATTCAACTGCATAAATAAATAAATCTTCCCTTGGTAATATTTGCTGTTTAATAGAGCCAATAAGAGCAATATTTCTAGCAATATCCTCACTTTCGAATTTAGGCCATAAAACACCCGGTGTATCAAATAATTCAAAATCTTTATCTACCTTAATAATTTGTTGAGCTTTCGTTACACCTGGTTTATTCCCCGTAACAGTTGCTTTTCTTTTTGCTAAGCGATTGATGAAAGTAGATTTTCCAACATTAGGAATACCTAAAACCATTGCTCGCATTGCACGAGGTTTTAATCCCTTCTTTGCTTCTCGTGCCATTTTATCTTTCAAAATTTCTTTGCAAACTTGTATGATCTTTTTATATTCATTAAATTGCTTAAGATTAACACTTATAGCATAATAACCTTTACTTTTGTAAAAATCTATCCATTTTTGTGTTAGTTTATCATCTGCCAAATCTTCTTTTGTCATTACAATTAATCTTGGCTTATTGTTAACAACACTATTAAATAATGGATTTTTACTTGAATATGGAGCTCTAGCATCCACCAATTCAACAACAATATCTATTAATTTTATTTTATCAGTGATTTCTCTTTTTGCCTTAGCCATATGGCCAGGAAACCATTGTATTTGTGCCATATTAGTTCATTCCTTTCATATGATTAAAAGGAAATAGTATAATTCCTTTTTTTGATAAAACATCTTCAATTTTAAAACATCCTAATTCTCTTGAATCAAGTGAATTTACTCTATTATCACCTAAAACGAAAATTTCATTTTCACCAACTGAAATTTCAAAATCATCAGTAAAATAAGAAATATTATATCGACTCTTTACATCTTTTATATGTGATTTATTAAGATAATTTTCTTTAATATACTTTCCATTAACATACAAACAATCATTTTTGTAAACAATTTTTTCTCCAGGTAACCCTATAACTCTTTTAATAATTACATTGTCTAATTGTTTACAGTCTATTGTGACAATATCAAATCTTTTAATTTGTTTTGAATTCAAATCAAGTCGAGACATAAAGGCAAGATCTCCGTCATGTAATGTTGGATACATTGAAGAACCATCAACTTTAACCGGCATAATTATGCCTTTAAAAACAAAAACAATTGCTAAACAAACAACAATAAATTCTAATATTGCCATCATTGTTTTTTTACTATATTTCATAGACATCACCTATCTTTATCTTATAGACGTGTTCTATTATACAACAATTAATGGTAGAAAAAAAGAAATGGTTACCCATTTCTTATTTTCTAATTTCTTTGATTCTAGCAGCTTTACCAGATAAACCACGTAAGTAATTTAATTTAGCTCTACGTACTTTACCAACTTTAGCAACTTCGATTCTATCGATGATTGGTGAATGAACTGGGAAAGTTCTTTCTACACCAACTTGGTAAGAAATTTTTCTAACTGTGAAAGTTTCAGCAATTCCTTTACCTTGTCTTGCGATACAAACCCCTTCAAATAATTGGATACGGTATTTATTACCTTCTTTAATTTTTACATAAACTTTTAAAGTGTCTCCAGCTTTGAAAACAGGGATATCAGATTTTAATTGTTTTTTAGTAATTTGTTCTACTAATGTTAAATTCATCTTTCTTCTCCTTTTCATTTATAGTCTTGTATGTTCATTCGATTAACCAGCGGAACATATGCAGTCACATTGACCTATGCTATTATAACATCGTTCGAAAAAATATCAACTCTTTTTTTTAATTTTTGTCAACATATTTGCCGATTCTTCATCAAATTCATAATTTTCTAATAAATCTGGTCTCTTTAAATAGGTTTTCTTTAGAGATTGGTATTTTCTCCATTTACGAATATTTTCATGATGACCAGAGACCAATACGTCAGGCACTCTATTTCCATCATATTCTATTGGTCTTGTATATTGTGGGTATTCTAATAATCCATCTGCAAATGAATCATCTTCATGGCTTTCTTGACGAATAGCTCCTTCAAGTAATCTTATTACCGCATCACAAGTAACCATACTTCCTAGTTCACCACCAGTTAGTACATAATCACCAATAGACAATTCTAAATCAACATAATCACGAATTCTTTCATCAAATCCTTCATAATGCCCACAAATAATAATAAGATGCTTTTCTAATGAAAGCTTTTGTGCTACTTGATGCTTTAAAGTAATCCCTTGAGGAGACATTAAAATAACAAGTGAATCATCCGTTGTTAATGTTTTTAAGCAATCAATGATTGGCTGACACATCAACACCATTCCCTGTCCTCCTCCATAAGGATAATCATCTACATGTTTATGCTTATCTTGAGTGAATTCTCTAAAATTATGAATCTTAATATCAACAACTTCTTTATCTATAGCTCTTTTGATAATTGAGGTATTTAAAAAGCCTTCAAACATTTCTGGAAATAGTGATAAAATATCAATCTTCATCATACATTCCCTTAATCAAATGAACAAATATTTTTTTGTTTTCAATATCTTCATTTTCAATAAATGCATCAACATATGGAATAGCAATCTTTTTATTTGCTGTTTGTACAGTTAAAACATCATGTGCACCATTAAAATAAACAGATTCTACTTTTCCAATTTCTTGATCATTATTAATGATCTGACAACCAATTAAATCATCGTAAAAATATTCATCATCATCTAATTCAACATCTTCTTTTAAACCATAAACATTATAACCAACATATTTTTCTACTAGATTAATATCTTGTAATCCCTCAAAACTGATTAAATAATTTCCTTTATGAACTCTTACAGTTTTGATGATAAAAGGGTCTACAATTTCATTTAAGTAAAGCTTATGTCCCACAACAAATCTTTGATCATTGAAATCACTAAAAGAACGTATTTTAAGTTCTCCTTTAAGTGCATGCGTTCCAACAATTTTTCCAATTTTTAATTTTTCCATATAACCTCCAAAAAAAATAGATGTGTAAAACACATCTATTCATATGATTCGAATTTAATATCTAATTTTTTATCAGAAAGACGTCCTGCAACAGACATTAATTGACGAATAGAATTAGCCATAACACCTTTACGACCGATTAATTTTGCAATGTCATTTTTTGCTGAATAAACATGTAAAACAACAACATTCTCATCTAAAGAAGGCATTTGTCTTACTTCTAAATGTTCTTTATCCTCAACTAATTCAATCGCTATATCTTTTAGTGTTTTTACATAATCCATAATTATTTACCTTGTTTTGAATCAGCAAATTTTTTCATGATACCTTGTTTAGATAATAAGTTTCTAACTGTATCAGATGGTTGAGCACCATTGTTTAACCATTTTAAGATTTCTTCTTCTTTTAAGTTAACTTGAGCTGGATTAGTACATGGATTATATGTACCTAATAATTCAATAAATCTACCATCTCTTGGTGATCTTGAATCAGCTGCTACGATTCTATAGAAAGGTCTTTTTTTAGCACCCATTCTTGTCATTCTTAATTTTACTGCCATTTATATTTCCTCCTTGTTTTCTTATTGCTTGTATAATTTAACATAGATAGAAACAGGTGTCAAGCATTTTTGCTTGACACCTTTCATTATTTTTTCTTTTTCTTTTTATGACGTACTTTTTTACGATTTGGACCACCTACAAAGTGACCTCCTCCCATTTTTGGAAGTCCTGTTGCCATATCCATATTTGACATTTGTTTCATCATTTGTTTAGATTGTTCAAATTGTTTTAATAATCTATTAATAGCTGCTAAATCTTTACCACATCCTTTAGCAATACGTTGTTTTCTAGATAATGTAATAATACTTGGATCACGACGTTCTTCTAAAGTCATAGAATAAATAATAGACTCTGTTTCTTTCATTCTCTTATCTGTTGTTTCATCGTTTAAATTAGGCATAGATGGCATACCAGGAATCATTTTCAAAATTCCTGAAAGTGGACCTAACTTCTTTAATTGATGCATTTGATCAAGCATATCATCCAATCCAAAACGTCCAGATTGCATTTTTTTCATAGCTTTCATTGTTTCTTTTTCATCATAGACATCTTGAACTTTTTCAACTAAAGAGACTACATCACCCATTCCTAAGATACGATCTGCCATACGATCTGGGTAGAATAAATCAATAGCATCTAATTTTTCACCTGTACCAATAAATTTAATTGGAACATGCGTAATATGTCTAATAGAAAGTGCTCCCCCACCACGAGAATCACCATCTAATTTAGTAAGCACAGCTCCTGTAATACTTAATTTTTCATTAAATGAAGCAGCTACATTGACAATATCCTGACCTGTCAATGAATCTACAACAAGTAAAATTTCATCAGGTTTTGCAATTTCTTTAACATTTGCTAGTTCTTGCATTAAAGGTTCATCAATGTGCAAACGTCCTGCCGTATCAATAATAATAACATCATTATTATTTAAAGCCGCATAATTCATAGCACCTTTAACAATATTTTCAGCACTTTCAGATGTTCCTTTTTCATAAACAGGCACATCTAATTGCTTTCCTAATGTTACCAATTGATCAACGGCTGCTGGACGATAAATATCTCCTGCAACCAATAATGGTTTTTTAGCATATTTTGTCTTAATTAATTTAGCAATTTTCCCAGAAGTTGTTGTTTTCCCAGAACCTTGTAACCCTACCATCATAATAACTGTTGGTTTTTTACTAAAATCAACTTCTGAAACCTCATCACCTAATAAATGTACTAATTCATCATGTACAATTTTAACTAAAACTTGTCCAGGTTTTAATGAACCTACGACATCTGCACCAATTGCTTTTTCTTTTGTTGATGCAATGAACTCTTTTACAACTTGATAGTTGACATCAGCTTCAAGTAAAGCAAGTCGAATTTCTGTCAACATCTCTTCCATATTACTTTCAGTCAACTGACCTTGTCCAGATACCTTTTTTAAAGTTGACTGCAATCTTTCAGATAACGAATCAAACGCCATATATACCTCCTATAAATCTCTTAACATTTGTAAATGTTCATCAATATTTTTATGTTCTTCTTTTATATCTTTTTCTAAATCATCTATAATTTCAAGTCTTTTTTGATGTTTTTCTAATAAATTTAATTTTTCTTCATAATTTTCTAAATGTAAACAAGCTTTTTTTAAATTGTCAAAAACTGCATTTTTAGAAACATTTTTAATCAAAGATATCTCTGACAAAGACAAATCCTCATGATAATACAAATCTAAATACTCTCTTTGTTTTTCAGTTAATAAATCTTCATATAAATCCATCAAAAGATTTACTCTTTGCTTTTTTTCTAAACTATTTTCCATTATGCTTCCTCAACTAACCCTTTACATAATCCATAAATATATTGTTCTAAGTCAAATTCTTGTAAATCATCAACTTGTTCACCTAAACCAATAAATTTTACAGGAATATTTAATTGATCTTTAATAGATAAAACAATTCCACCTTTAGCAGTACCATCCATTTTTGTAAGAACAATCCCTGTAATATCAGTAATCTTAGAAAATTCAATAGCTTGTGAAACACCATTTTGTCCTGTTGTTGCATCTACAACAAGAAGTGTTTCATGTGGTCCTTCAGGAACAACACGCTTAATAATACGATTCATTTTTTCCAATTCGTTCATTAAATTCACTTTATTTTGTAAACGACCTGCTGTATCACAAATTAAAACATCCGCTCCTGTTTCTTTAGCTTTATTTAAAGCATCAAAAACAACGGCCGAAGGATCTCCTCCTTCTTTTCCTTTAACGATATCCACACCAACTCTTTCTGCCCAAACTGCCAACTGATCAATTGCTCCTGCTCTAAATGTATCACCCGCAGCAACAACGACTTTTTTACCTTCATCATGAACAATACGATGAGCAAGTTTCCCAATCGTTGTTGTTTTTCCAGCACCATTGACACCAACCATTAAAATAACAGTTAACCCTTCTGCTGCGTAATTGATTTTAGTTGACATAACACTTTCATTAGCATAAATAACGAACATTTTATCAACAATAATATCATTAATTTCTCTTGGATCAGTTATATTTCTGATTCTTACTTCTGCTTTAATTTCAGATACAATCTTCATGACCATCGAAACACCAACATCAGCCATAATTAAAATATTTTCTAATTCTTCAAAATACTCATCATTGATTTCTCTAAATCGGGCAGCTAATTCATTAATACGATCTGAAAATGTTTCAGAAGATTTATCTAAACCAACAACATATTTTTCATTTTGCTTAGTTGACTTTCCAACTAATTTTTCTTTTATTTGTGTAAAAAATCCCATCTAAATACCTCCCTTACGATTTTCATTAGAAAAATCTATTGCCTCTTCAAGTTTGACACTTACAAGTTTTGTAACACCTTTTTGTTGCATCGTCGCACCATATAACAAATCACATTCTTCCATCGTTCCCTCACGATGTGTTACTACAATAAATTGTGTTTGTTTAGAAAATTCTCTTAAGAATTTTGCAAATCTTTCAACATTAGCCATATCCAATGCTGCTTCAACTTCATCTAAGATACACATTGGCACAGGTCTTACTTTTAAAATAGCAAATAAACACGAAATTGCAATCAACGCTTTTTCTCCACCAGAAAATAATGTAATATTCGACACAGCTTTTCCTGGTGGTTGTACATCTATATCAATTCCCGTTTCTAAAATATTATCTGGATCAGTATATTTGATTTGTGCTCTTCCCCCACCAAATAATTCTCTAAAAACATTATTAAATTCTTTATTGATCTTTTCAAATGTTGTTGAAAATTTCTCAATCATAATTTGATCCATTTCATCAATTGCCTGTACTATTTTATCCTGAGCTTGTATTAAGTCAAGTCGTTGACTATTCATATTTTCGTAACGCGATGAAACTTCTTTATATTCTTTGATAGCATCAATATTAACATGACCAAGTGCTACTATTTCATTTCTAAGTGTAGCAACCTCTCCTCTAGCAAGTTCAATATCTACTTCATCTTGATAATTTTCACTTGCATACTCATAAGTCATGGAATATTCATTAGATAATCGACTTAAATAATTATTTAATGATCCTTCATATTTAGTAGATAAAATAGCTTTTTCATTAATTTGCCCTTGAATGTCTTTAAGCATCTTTCTTAAATCTTTCAATTTTGATTCTAATTGCTCATTTTCATTAACATAGGACATTCTTAATTCTCTTTTTGATTTTATTTTTTCTGTTAATTCATCTCGATGCTTGATGGCTTCATTTAATTGTAAAACAAGTTGATTATCAATTTTACCACTTTTAAACTCATCCAATTCAACGCTTTGATGCGATAAACTTTCATATTCACCTTTAGCAACTACAAGTTCTTCCTTTTTTCCTTGAACAACAACTTCTAACTTAGCATATGACATTTGTTTTTGTAGAAGTGTATGTGCCAATTCTTTAGCATCGTTTTCAAGTTTAAGTAATTCATTCTTTTCACGTACAAGTTTTTGTTCTAATTCATCCAATTTTTCTTTAACTTTTTCTAGTTCTCTTTTTTGAAGAATGGATGATTGTTGACGATTAACTGTTCCACCTGTAAGTGAACCTCCAACATTAACAATATTTCCATCCAAAGTAACAACTTTATATCGAGCATATGTTGCCTTTGATATTTCATAAGCATGATCAATATCATCAGCTAAAATAACATTTCCCAATTGATTCAAAATAACATTATCTATATTTTTAGAACTTGAAACAAAATCACTTAATACACCTAAATAACCTTCTAAAGCTGGACATAAAATAGCATGTTCTTCTCTTAAAGAACGTGGTTCCATATCCGCTAAAGGTAAAAAAGTAGCACGTCCTGCCTTATTATCTTTTAAAAACTTAATTGCTAATCTAGCTTGTAAATTATCTTTCGTAACAATAAATTGCAAAGCACTTCCTAAAGCAACAGAAACCGCTAAATCATACTTCGAATCATTTTCTAGTAAATCTCCAAAAACACCAATAATATCCGGATTATCATGAGCAAGTTCCATAATAGCCTTGACACCATGATGATAATTGGATTTATTTTCTACTAAATCCACTAATATTTCTTGTCTATTTTTATTTTTCGTAATTTCTTGATTAAGATTATTAATAGATTGATGTTTATGATTGATTTTGGATGTTAAAACCGTTTGTTCTTGAGATAAATCTTCAAGAGATTTTTCTGTTGTTTTTAATCGTTCAACACGGTCATTATATTCTTCAATCAAATCCGTCAAAATAGCTTTTAAGTTATCTAATTTCTTCTTTATATCATCACTGTTTTGAGATTGTAAAGCATGTTTTCTTTTTTGATCAACCTCTATTTTACTTGTTTCTAGTCTTGAAACTTCAGACATCGATTCTAATAATTGACTTTGTAGAGAGTTTATTTCATTATCTAAAACAAACATTTTCTTTTTTATCTCATCATCAGCACTTTCTTTCAATAAAATTTCTGCATCTAATGAACTGTGTCGTTCATTAAGGTCTTTTAATTGTAAAGATAGCGTATCTAGTTGATGTTTTAATTCCGAAACTTCATGAACAAGTACATTTACTTCGATTGAAGTAAGTTTTTCCTTCAACGTTAAAAATACTTCTGCTTTTTCTTTTTGTTTTTTTAATGGTGCTATTTGTTTTTCTAATTCATAAACAATATCTTTTATACGATTTAAATTATCCGTTGTTCTCTCTAATTTTCTAATAGCCTCAATTTTTCTTTTTTTATATTTAGAAACTCCTGCAGCTTCTTCAAAAATAACTCGTCTTTCTTCAGGACGACTATCAGCAAAATTAGAAATATTTCCTTGAGAAATAATAGAAAGCGAATCTCTTCCAAGTCCCGTATCTAAAAGCAGATCTGTAATATCTTTTAAACGACATTGTTGCCGATTTAAAAGATATTCAGCCTCATTTCCTTGTCGATAAAGACGTCTAGTAATTTCAACTTCATTATAGTCATAATTGAGCATACGATCACTATTATCAAATATTAAAGTAACTTCAGCTAAATTTTGTGCCCGACGATCTTGAGAACCAGCAAAAATAACATCTGCCATATTACTTCCACGTAAAGATTTTACAGATTGCTCACCTAATACCCATCTAACTGCATCCGAAATATTAGATTTTCCACATCCATTAGGCCCTACAATTCCTGTTATTCCCGGCTGAAATTCTATATTAACTTTATCTGCAAATGATTTAAATCCATGTAATTCTATTTTTTTTAAATACATAGATGCTCCTTTCTAGCCTATTTGAAAACTATTTTACCATTTTCAAACGATTCAATAATCGCAAGCGATTCTACTCTATAACCTAAATCAACTAATTTTTGATGTCCCTTTTGAAATCCTTTTTCAATAATAATACCGCATCCAACAATATGTGCTTTGGCTTGATTACACATATCGACTAATCCAAGCATTGCATTTCCATCAGCTAAGAAATCATCTACAAGTATCACATTTTCATTTTCATTTAAATATTTCTTTTTAACGCAAGCAATATATCTTGTTCCTTTAGTATATGAATATACTTCACTTGTATATAAATCATCATTAACTGTTTTAGATGTTCCTTTTTTAGCAAAAACAACAGGAATATCATTTAATTCATAGCTAAGTGCTAATCCCAGTGCAATTCCTGATGCTTCAATTGTTAAAATCTTATCGATTTTTTCCCCCGCAAATCTTCTTTTAATTTCTTTAGCAATTGATCTATAAGTTTTTGGATCAATTTGATGATTAATAAAACTATCTACTTTTAAAATATCTGGTTCAATAATTTCTCCATCACTTAAAATCTTTTCTTTTAATTCTAACATACTAATCCCCTTACCTTTTCAATCTTTCAATTAATTTTTGTTTTTCAATTGGCAGTCTTACAATAAAATTTGTACCCACATCTACTTGAGATAAAATATCTATCTTCCCATGATGTAAATCAACAATAGATTTTACAATTGCCAAGCCGAGTCCATTTCCTTCAACGTTTCTTGCTTTATCTTCTCTATAAAATCTTTCAAAAATATGAGAAACGACTTCTTTAGACATTCCAATACCCGTGTCTTCTATAGAAATTTCTATATCTTTAGAATTTTTTTTCATCGTAATTGTAATGAGTCCACCTTCATTTGTATACTTTATAGCATTTGAAATAATATTGGTCCAAACTTGTTCTAAACGTTGTTCGTCTCCTTCTATAAATATTTCTTTTTTAGGCATCTCAAAGACAATTTCTATATTTTTTTCCATTGCTTGATTTTCTTGAGTAGAAATAACTCGATTCATTTGTTCAACTAATGAATAATTTGTTAACTCTAATTCAATCTCTTCTCTATCAAGCAAGGTCAATTGTAACATATTTTTTGCTAGAGAAGATAATCTTTTACTATTATATAAAATAATATTTGCATATTTTACCCTTTGTTCTTTTGGCAAGTCTTCTTCTTTTAAAATATTGGCAAACCCTTGAATAGACGTCAATGGTGTTTGAAATTCATGGGAAATATCTGAAATAAACTTTTGCCTTGTTTCATCTTGTTTTGCAAGTTGCCTCGCCATTTGATTAAATCCTTGATTTAATTTAGAAATTTCATCTTGTCCAACATTATCAACACGAACATTATAATTCCCGTTGCTCAGTTCTTTGATTGCATTTGTTAAACGTGTTAATGGTTTAACAATAATATCGGCAATTACTAAAAAGACAATACTTCCTGTTAAAAAAACACACCCCAAAATCAAAATTGCTGAATTAGCAATTGCACTTTTTTGACCACTGGTATCTTTTTGAACATAGATATAATACTCTTGCCCATTGATCATATTCTTTGTACCATACGCTAACACTTCATTATGATGCTTAAAGGAAAGCTCATTGTTTGTACTTTTAAACATTGCCATCATCTGTTCAGGTGTTGGATTATATTTTTTGTTTCCATAAGCAACATAGCCTTCACTGCTTGAATAACATGTTATGGCCATTTCACTACTTTTTGCATATAAATCAATAATATCATCCCTATTTTCAATATTAATATTTGAAATCACTTTAGAAACATAATCATTTGTTGTAATCAAATCTTCTTCTACTGTGGATTCAATTTGTTGGTCATTTAATCTTAAAGATACAAAACCTGCTACTGAAAAGGAAGCTACGATTGTAATAAAAAAGCCAAAAATCAATTTTGAATAAATAGATTTCATCTACTCTACCTCAACTTTGTATCCTAATCCTCTAACTGTTACAACATTAAAACCTGGTAAATGCCCGATATTTTCTCTAATTCTTTTAATATGGACATCTACTGTACGATCAAACCCATCGTAATCCATACCCCAAATCTTTTCAATTAACTGTTCCCTTGAAAAAATTTGGTTAGGATGTTTAGCAAGTTCAAATAATAATTCAAATTGTTTTAGTGGCAAATGAATACATTCATCTTTATATCTGATTTCATATTTATCCCCATCCAATTCAACTTCATTTAAACGTACAATATGCGATGTATTAATATCATATCTTTTCATAATTGCTTTAACTCTAGCCATTAATTCATTAGGATCAAAAGGTTTAACAACATAGTCATCAACCCCTGAAGAAAAGCCACGTAACTTATCCTTGCTTTCCCCCTTGGCAGTAAGCATAATACAAGGAACATCTTTAAATTCTTTCATACTTTCAACAAGTTCAAAGCCATCCATTTTAGGCATCATGACATCGATAATTCCTAAATCAATATATTCATTTTCAAAAATGGTCAATGCTTCTTCACCATTGGCCGCTTCAATCACTTCATAGCCTTCTTTATTTAAATAAAATTTAAGCAACTCTCTAATATCTTGTTCATCATCAACAACTAAAATCCTTGGTTTCATCTTATACACCTCAATTCAATTCAAAATTATATCATAAAACAATAAAATAATACAATCTACTAGGATTTACTTTCTAAGAAGTTTGTCGATAAAGATACACAAAAAAAATATTTATTGTATAATATATCAGGATTAAAGGAGATGTAAAAATGATATTAGAAAAAATAGACCAAGATTTATTAGCTTTAGCTAAACAATCAGATAATGATTTAAAAGACATTTATGCCCAAGTAGATGAACTTTGCCTTGTTAATTCAAATAAAGTTTTATCTGCTTTTATAGAAAATCAAGTTTCTTATAGTGATTTTACCGATATTAATGGTTATGGTAACTATGATGAAGGAAGAGATAAACTAGAAAAAATTTTTGCTTCTATTTTGGGATGTGAAGATGCTTTAGTAAGACCTCAAATCATGTCAGGAACAAATGCATTATATTTAACTCTTTCTGCTTTATTAAAACATGGTGATACCATGATTTCTATAAGTGGTGAACCTTATGATTCTTTACAAGAAATGATTGGTATAAGTGGTGATTCAAATCAATCATTAAAAGCCTATGGTGTAAATTACGAACAAATCGATTTAATTGATAATGAATTTGATGAAGAAAGTATTGTTGAAAGACTCCAACAAAAAAATGTAAAACTTGTTGAAATTCAACGTTCTCGTGGATATAGTCAACGTTTATCACTTACAATCGATAAAATAGAATCAATTATTCATAAAATTAGAGAAGTTAATCAAGAAGTCATCATTATGGTTGATAACTGTTATGGTGAACTTGTAGAAACAAAAGAACCTGGAGATATTGGCGCTGACATTGTTGTAGGATCATTAATGAAAAACTTAGGTGGTGGAATTGCTCCAACAGGTGGTTATGTTGCCGGTAAAAAAGATTTAGTTTACGAAGTCGCACAAAGACTTACTGCCCCTGGTATTGGTAAAGACTTAGGCGCTAACTTTAATCTTAACAATGCTTTCTTTAAAGGTGTGTTCATGGCTCCTAATGCTGTAAAAAATGCTTTAAAAACAGCTATTTTTACTTCATACATGTTAGAAAAATTAGGATATGAACATGTATCACCACGTTATAACGAAAAAAGAACAGACCTTATCCAAACCTTAGATTTACATAGTAAGGAAAAATTAGTGAATTTCACTCAAGGAATCCAATCATCAAGTCCAATTGATTCCTTTGTACGTGTTCTTCCTGCCCCAATGCCTGGTTATCCTTTTGATGAAGTTATGGCTAGTGGAAGTTTTACTCAAGGAAGTACTATTGAATTAAGCGCGGATGCCCCTGTAAAAGAACCTTATACTTTATATATGCAAGGTGGTTTATCAATCGAATATGGTAAGCTTTCTATTTTACTTGCCTTAACGCAAATGAAAAACAAATAAAAAAAAGACTCAACTGTTGAATCAACAATTGAGTCTTTTTTACATACTTCCTATTTGTCCACCATCAATTCGAATAATCGAATTATTGATAAAATTAGCTTCATCACTAATCAAAAACTTCACTAAATAAGCCACTTCTTCAGGTTTGCCATAGCGTTTAACCATAATTTTTTCTTGTTCTTCTTTTAAAAATTCTTCATCATAGCCATCAAGTTCATTTTCTGTACCAATAAATCCTGGAGCAATACAATTTACATGAATATAGGGTCCAAACTCAAACGCCAAATTGTGTGTTAAAGAAATAAGCGCCGCTTTAGAAGCATCATAATCAATACACATAGGATAATATGTATTCATGCCATTTGTCGAGGAAATATTGATAATACGTCCATAGTCTTGTTTAAGCATATGTGCTGAAACACTTTTACTACAATTATAAGCCCCCACAACATTAACATCTAAAGTCTTTCTAAATTCATCCGCCGTTTTTAAATGAAACAAATTAGATAAATCAATTCCTGCATTATTGATTAAAATATCAACACCACCTAATCGTTCATCAATTTCTTGAATCATTTTTTTAACTTGATCTTCTTTAGAAACATCTGCTTTTAAAGCCAAACAACGTACATGATATTGTTGAATAATATGTTCTTTTAAACATTCTGCTTCTTGATTTGACGTTAAATAATTAATAACAATATCATATTGATTCTTCGCTAACTCTAAAGCAATGGCTCTACCAATACCTTTGGCCCCACCTGTAATTAATACAACTTTACCCATGATAAAAAAGAGCTTTATTAAGCTCTTCCTGCGTATTTTCCATCAGCTGAAAAAACAACGATTTTTTCACCTTGTTCAATAAATTGAGGAACCCTAAGAGTTAAACCTGTTTCAGTTTTAGCGTCTTTTGTTTGGTTAGATGGTGCCCCTTTGATAGCTGGATCTGTTTCTACAATAGTTAATTCTACTTTTTCAGAAACAGAAACGTTTAATAATAATCCTTCAAAGAATACTAAATAGACTTCAGTTCCTTCGACAATAAAGTATTTATTATAACCAACTTGTTCTTCAGATAATTCATATGTATCATATGTTTCCATATCCATGAAGTAGAAAGTATTGTCTGCTTCATAAGAAAATTGAGCTGCTTTTTTAGAAATATTAGCTTGATCAAATTTAGTTGAAGCATTGAAGTTCTTTTCTTGAATAGCTCCTGTTTTCAAGTTTCTCATTTTAGTTTTTAAAATAGCTGCTCCTTTACCAGGTTTAACATGTTGGAAATCCAACACTTGGCAAGGATCACCATCAATAATTAAAGTTAATCCTGTTCTAAAATCTCCTGCACTAATTGCCATACATTATCTCTCCTATTAATAATTTTTTACACATCCTATTGTAACAGTTTCAATCAACATTCTCAAGTACTCCTGAAAAACTCTTAGTACTTCTAAAGTGAAAAGTTAAATTCCACTTTAGATATGACAAAGTGGATTTTAGTCTT
>OLPP01000058.1_pt1 | contig 125260 bp, 125 predicted proteins | sample 1643151 | NCBI WGS metagenome assembly OLPP01 (sample SAMEA3136679, study PRJEB25190) | human gut metagenome | biome: human gut; feature: human-associated habitat; material: faeces | place: Austria | collected 2013 | reverse complement strand
GCTACCGGCTCATAACCGGTCGGTCCGGGGTTCGAGTCCCTGTTGGCGCACCAAACAATTGTCGAATTTTAACATCGGCAAAAACATAGAAAACAAGCCAAAACACAGCATCTGCCTTAGTTTTGGCTTGTTTTTTTGTTATTTTATTAAGTTGTTATTTGTTGTTGTATGTTGACAAGTGTTGTATATAACTTTCGTCAGACTTTCGTCAAACTTCGTCAACGGTTGGCTCATCAACGGTTGGATTATCACCCCATACAGCCATAACAGCGTTGTAATATTCATCCGACAGCACCGTTTTGAGCTGTTCTCTGCCCGATTTGCTGTTTATGTATGCATTGCGGATGTTTCCGCCTACCTGCATTTCTTCACCGTTAAAGTTCAAAAACTGCTGTCTGAGTACAGACACGCTGTCCTTTGTGAGCATATCAAGTGTGATTTTTTCTTTAAGTTCCATTTTTCATACCTCCGTTATTTTTATATTTTGTAAATCAAAGAAAAGTTTACCTGCTCATCAGCGACGAAATTATAAGCCTGTTTATTGAGCGGAGTAAACTGCAACCAAGCAGATTTGCTTACACTTCCTCTGAACATTCCGCCGTTTTTGCTTATGCCGATATCTTGAACAATCACATCCGATTTGTTTGGAAACGGCATATTGAGCAGAGATATTGCAGATGTTCCGCCTAAAGATGTTGCGTTCATAATGACGGTGACATTTACAATAACAATATCGCCAATTTTTTCATAAAGGCAAGTTGCAGATTTTATTTTATCAATCAAAGTAGAGTACGGAGTAAGAGTAGCTGTGCCGAGTTCGATATTTGACGAGTCATATTTACCATCAAGCGAAGTTTGGGTTGTCTTTTCAAATGCCAAAATTTCGTCTGCAACCTCTGGGACGCCTTCCGCAACTTTATTTGGTAAGTATATTGCTTCTTTTTCAGTAATCATAATTTCGGACACCTTGAAAGTAGTATTACCATAGGTGCCAAACCTAAGCGTTATAAACGATGTATCATTGTTTGTGACAAATGTTCCTTTACCACCCTTTATTGTTACAAAAGTCCCATTGGTAGCGATTCCATTAAGAAAAACCATAGTATTGCAGTCATAGTTGTTTGTAAGCCAATATACCCAATATTTAGTATTCGGTTTTACACTTATTTTCTTGGCGTACTGTGGCTGCCAAGTATTCGTATAAGTGTCATGTTCTGTAGGGGTAACGGTAAATGATTTTTCGTCAAAATTCAATTCATCAAGTGTACCGTGAAAAACTGGTGGATTTATTTTTTGTAATTCCTTTGCCCAAGCATCAAAATCAAAAATATTCGAGCTGTTAATACGATTAGCTTTGTTTGCCAGTGAGGTATCAACAACTACCTTATCAGCTTTTGCACCGAGTAAATCATCGGTTTCAACTTTTGAATACACAGAACTGCTGTCGGCTCTTCCGTTAATGCTATTCGTGAGATTGGTCACGGTGTTGTTAAAGTCGGTACGGTTCACTTTAAGCCCTATTGCCGTTGTATTCGACTCTGCACGCTGTTTTACCTCATTGACAACATCTGTATCAGCTTTATTGGCTAATGCTGTGTTGAGGCTTTCAAGGCTTGCATTTACACTTTTCTGATTGTTTGCAATTGTTGTGTTGATTGCTTTGACAGATGCATCAACATCTGCCGAGTTTGCTTTGGCTTTAAGAAGTGCATCAGATTCAGACTTAGTATATACGGATGATGCATCTGCCTTGAGCAATAACTGCTGACTGACTTTCGCTGATTCAGCTTTACTGTTAAGGTTTGCCCGAACATCCGCTGACAGCTTGTTAGAGGACACGCAATTATCGGCAAGGTTATTTGTGCTTACTGTGCCTTTTGCGTTTCGTAGGGCATCTGTGATACCGTATCCTGCAAGCGTTGTTGCTTTATCAGCTTTTTTCTTAACTTCTGCAAGGTATTCCTCGCTTTTATCTGAATACTGTTTCGCCCTAAGGAGAGCATATGCAAGGGCATCAAAGTCTGATGTGCTTTCAACTTCGTTGTCATTGACTGAGTAATACTTATTGATTACCCATTCGGGAGCAGACTCACTCTCAAAACGGTTCAGTTTATAAAATCTGCCATCCTCATAGTAGTAATACTTATCGTAACCATCTGCCCAGTCATCAGGCTGTGCTGTCAATACTGTATAAGTCTTGAAGAGATTTCGTTCTTCGACCATTGTACTGAAAACAGGGGATGCAAGTATTTTCTCCTTTGTAGATGTCACAACAAGCTGATAACTGACAATGCCGACACAAGTTGTGTCCTGAGTGTGGATAGTATATGTGATGTTGCCGTCCTCATTAATCCCACAATCACGGACAATTGTTGTGCCATCGGGTTTTTTACCATACATTGTCACAACAACAGATTCCTCTTTTCCTGCAACAATATCAAGTAAATTGATGCCGTTTGCAAGCGAAATGATGAATACAATAGAGTTGGCATCGCCCTGTCTGATACCATCTATGCATAACTGATTACCCACTTTGGAGCAGTCGAGTGTAAACTTCATTGTTCTTGACTTCATTTAAATCACCTCTTTAAATAATTATAAGGCAATCCTGTGCGGTACACTAACCACACAGGATTCGTTTTTATTTATTTGAATCTTCTTGAGCCGACTTAGTCCATTCGCCTAACACGGTTGACAATGATTTGCCATTCCACTTCATGTAGCCTGACTTCTGCAATTTCTTGCTGATTTTCTGCATTGTGTCACGGTCATTGTTGAGAAATGCTTTCTGATATTCTTTTTTGTACTGCGTAGTTAGTGCAGTACGGACAGAGGTCTGTGCTTTTTTCTTAGCCTCGGATGTAGTTTCGCCTTTTGCAATCTGTTCTTCATACTTCTCATTATAGAATGTTTCAAGCTGTTGCTTTGCCTTTTCGGGGTTATTGTCAATAAGTACATCATATGAGTTTGCGTATTCACTACCTTTTCGACCGCCCGATGAACCGAAGTAAGTGCTATGACCGCTGATTGCATCCGACAAATTAGAAAAGATACCGTTAACGATATTGCTGTAATTCTTCAAAGGGAATCCTCTGAAAAATGCAAGACCATCGACAGATAATCCCCATAGGGCATCTTTTGCTTTATCAAGGTCAAAATTACCTTGTGCAAGAGCAACAACAACATTCTGATTAAAGTCACCAATTGATGAGGTAAAGTCATTGAGCATTGACACAACATTATCAGATGCAAAATCATAATCTTTACCGTTAATCTGATTTTCAATGAATGATGCAAGTTCAGCACCGCCAATTGGAACAAGAACGCTAAATCCTGTTTCTGCCCAGTCAATACCGAGTCTTTCAAGAACAGATGAAAGAGTGACCTCATCGTTTTCATCCTTGTAGCGTTCAGGTTTATGAAGAGCGAGAGATGCAATAAAGGTCATTGCAACAAAAGTAAGTGCTGATACCATCTGCGAAGAAACTGCTTTTGCAAGTTTTTGTTTTTTAGCTCCTCGAAGTTCTGCATTGTCCTTGTTTGCCTGATAATCCATAATTGCATCATACAAGATACCTGTGTTCTGCAATGGCTGAGTCTTAAACATAAATACAGATTTTAACAACTCGTTTGAATTTTTCTGTATCTCGCCTCGATGCAGACTATCATACATAGGCTGTGTTTCTTCAAGGATTTGGTCATATAACTTTGTGACCTCATCGAAATATTCATCAGAGCCTATTTGGCCAGCTTTTCCCTGTTCCTTATAAAGTCGGCTTACTTCTTCTTTAGTAGCCACCCAATGCAACGCTGTTGTGATACAGTCTGTACCCTGTATCCATTTCGCAGGGTTGAGTGCTGTGGGCAGTTTCTTGCCAAGCCAAGAGTCTTTCATTGCCTCGATTTCCATAGATGACAAGCCAATTCTACGCATATAATGACCTGCCGTGTGTGCATCAATCTCATCTGTAAGCTGTTTCCAACCACCCTTGCGAGCAATCTGCTGAATGCCTTTGACTGCACCGACAGATACGGAACGCATTGAGAGAATGCTTGATGCTGTGTACAATGATGCACCCTGCTTAATAACTACCGATACAGAGCCTTTGAGTGCTGATGTAATCATATTATCTCTGACTGCCCTAACAATCTTATTGATTGCTTTTTCGGTCTGAGAGTTTGATTTTCTTGATGTCTGCAAGTCGGTCATTACCTGTTCAATAAACTGAATAGGCTTGTCGGAATTAAAGGTTTCTCTGAGGGCATTTCTGACGGAGTCTGTTGCAATCTTGTTACCGTTTTCGTTTGTTTCAAACATCTTAACATTGAGTGCCTTGTTAAGATTTCGGATAGGCACAGCGTAACCGTAATACTGTCCGACATCTCTTATATGCTTAGATATAACGCTGTCGAGTCCTGCAATGTTAAGAGCCTGTGGAGCGTTTCTCTTGGTAGTTTTCAGCATACCCTTGTTGACAATGGTTGCATCGTACTTCAAACCGTCAATTTCCGTTGAAAGGAAATCTTTATTAACGGCAAAAGGTATGTAGTATTTTTCGGTTGCAATGTCACGATGAAGAAGAATTGCAGAAGTGTCATTGATGTAAGCATTGGAAACCTCATTGAAGAGGATTTCGGCAAGTTCACGATAATGGTTTTCAAACTCTCCCATTTGGCTCTGTACAGCCGATATGAAACTTAAATTAATGCCTCTGATGGTCTTTCTTTGAGCGAATGCTTTTTCGTAATTGCCTTTACTCATCTGTTCGGCATCAAGCAAAGTAACACCGCCTCGCTCCATATGGTCAAGGTGAGAGCCTTCTGTGTGTTCTCTTGTCCAAGACATCAGTATCTGCAATCCCTGTGACTTTGTCATTTTGACAGTCTGTGCAACATTCTTATTGTCACGGTATTTGATTTCGATGACATCATTTTTAAAGCTTTCGTATTCCTTTGGATTTTCTTTGATGAAATCATTGAGAGGCTTTTCAGCGAGCATCTTAAACATATTGTACTTTTCTGTACCTTCGTTAAGAGCGTTGATGTGATACATAAGCTCGGCATCCGCATTGTAGCCTGTGTACTTTGCCATAAGTCGCATCGGTGATAATACTTGGTCAAGCAATGAGTCCATTACATTAAGTTTAACATCACCGAGTTCTCTTGTCTGATTAATAATCCTTAAACCTGACTCATAGTTAGTAATAGCATCCTGTCTACCAATCTGCTTAACAGCATCCCTTGTTGCATTGTACACATCTTTGACAATCTGTTCAATTTCCTTAGCCTCTTCGTGTGTGAGTCCTTCAATAAGGCTTTCTCCCTGTGTCTGTTTCTTGATTTTGACACCTTCAAGTCTATTATCAAGGTAATCGGCAAAACCTTTTATTTCCTCGATAATTTCCTCATTGTAAGCATTGTAAAAATCACCGTAATGCTCATCACTTTGATTGACTTGTTCAAGCTGTTGAGAGAGTCTTCTCAGATTGTCTGATATCTTAGTATCATTATCAAGATTGATTGAATCAAGAAGAGTTGATGTAATACTCTTGATAGGCTCGTTCAAGCCGTATGGAATATACATTTTCTCTGTCGGATGCAAGACAGCATCTAACAATTTCTTTGAGTATTTCTTGATTTCACTGATTGAGTGTGACCAGTCCTGATTATCCTTGCGTTTTTCAGCATCTGCCTTGCGTTTCTCACGGTTTTTCAGAATGATATCATCAATCTTATCATTCTTCTGTTTACGGAGTTTTGCAACGGCATCCTTGCGTTTCTGCGTTTCCTGCTTTTTGATTTCAGCAATACGCTCATTCTTCTGCTCACGCACCCTTGCAATCTTCTTAGAGGTTTCGTATTTCAAGATGTTACGCATTGCCTCAGTTGACTCAAGTTTTAATAGACTTTTGTCTTTGTTTACGATTTTTTCTTCGGTTTCTGCTTTGACTTTCATAAGCGATGCAATCTCTGCTTTGTCGCTCTTAGAGATGTTGTCTTTGGCATTGATAGTCTTGATTTTGCTGTCAATCTCATTAAGTTTATCGTTGAGTTCATTCATCTGCTCAAGTCCCTGTTGATAGGTCTTGACGGTATTTTGCTCTGATGCGTTAATTGTTGTTGTTTTAAGAGCCTGTACGAGTGCCTCTCGGTTACTGAGAAAGTCACCTCTGTTACTTGAGAATTGAAGGTTGTCATAAGTTACACCCGATTTGTCTGTATATTCCGTGTTGATTGCTTTGTGCGTAGCATCTGCTCTTTGACTTTCATCAGCATACTCATATATTGGTATATCCATTTTTTTGAGTGCGGTTTTTAATTTTTCGTCTGCATCAGAAGGAATAACCACCGCCATTACCTCGTCAAATCCTACAACTCTGTGTGGCTTTGCCTCGAAGTATCTTACTGGCATTTCGGCAATCTCATCTCTCGCTTTGAAAAGTTTATTTACCGTGCTTTTTTTGAGGTTACTATAATACTGTTTAAGATATTTATAAACACCGTCAACCGTATTATATGTTTTAAATGCATCAACAATATTTTCGCTTGCATTCATGAAATCATTGTTATATTTATCGCTGTTAGATACCTCATCTATTACGGGGGTAAGGATTTCAATTATCTTTTGTTGATTTTCACTCTGTTCCTCTTCGCTTAACTCCTTAATGTTTCCTTTGTTTTTGTGAATTTCATCAATGCTACCGAATTCCTGAGTACTAAAAGTAGAGGTATAGTTTACACCACCAGTGAAAGAATCGCCAACTGAACTTGCTCCAATCTTCATTGCTTTAACAACATTATCTATATTATAGATATAATGAGTTTCATCGAATGACTTTAAGTTACCTTCATCATCATATGGTTCAACATCATCTCTCACTATATATTTTTCTCCGAAAACATCTTCTGAAAGAATTTGTTCTATGTATTTTTCAAATTCCTCTTTGTGTTCCTTTATTGCATTTACAACTCCGTCATTGTACGAAAAGTTATTTATTTCTTTTTGCACATTACCTTTCGCATATTCTATTGCGTACTCAAATTCAGCTTTATAAGAGTTATAAGTTTCTTTTGATTTTGCACAATTATCAAGTATTTTATTGACACTCTGAATATTTTTGTTAGCTAAACTTTTAATTGTACAACTATCATAATAATCGTTTAGCAATTTATTTCTAAAATCTATATCATTAACGAGCTTATCAAAAGAACAATTGTTCTTTCTCAAGAACTTCTTTACTCCAATGTTAGTAAACATTGGAAATCTCGGCTCTTTATCGTAAGCAACAGGAGTAACCTCAATATTTTGCTCTTTCAAAAATGCTTTCCGTACATTTAAATCATTAAAGAAGTTCTTTTTTATTCTTTCTTTATTGCTCGTATTGAACATATTAGATTCAAGATAAGCCTCAGTTAAATGTACTCTTTCTGAGATTTTTTGTAACTCTTCATCTTTTATCTTTACTTCCACCTCAGGAAATGTACTTGTCCACGCATCACGGTCATAAACTTTGTTTCGGCTGTCTGCCTCAGGGTCAATTGTATCTTTATTAAATAAAAGAGTAACATCACCAAAGTTATCGTGAACACTATCAGCTTTCTCAATTGCAATGCTCGGTACTGGTAAACCTGCTCCATCAAAATCGTTGATAAGATTCATAAGGTTCTGTGAACTTATATTGTGTGTTGCTACAAGCGTTCTTTCTCTTTCAGTAAGAAAATCTCCTGTTCTTGTGTTACTTTGAGTTTTTGCATTATTTTCTTTTACAGAAGATTTATTTGTATGAACTTTTGCGTTCTGATTTTTAAGTCCTTCGATGACAGCTTTTTCGTACTTATCAACAATTGACTGCAGTTTTTCGGCATTGCTTGCAAGGTTGTTGTCAAGCAGTCTTGCCTCATCGGTCATACCTCTGTTATCCTTGAGAATGCTTTTAATCTTGCTAATAACCTTCTTAATGAGATTGATAAACTTCTTGCCAACAGAAGGATTCTCTTTTGACATTCTTTCAAGGATTTTTGCTTTGTTAACAAGGTCGGAAGAAAATTCGGCAACTGCCTCTCTTGTCGCATAAATTTGTTTTTTATCCTCTGACATTTTTTGCCATTTGTCGCTGTTGCGTTCTTCAAGTACAGAATAATGCTTATCGACTGCATCGTTGAATACATCAGCACCAACGGCATCCTGAATAGCTTTTGAAAGTTCTGCGTACTCTGTGGGTGCGTGTTCAGCAAGGTGGGAAAGCTCGTGACCGAAAGTTGACATCATCGCACCTTTACTTATAACATCGTTGATGGTTTCCTTCTTTGCGTTAATATCAATCATTATTGTATTAGTCAAAGCGTCATAACCACCGTTATCGTCTATATACACACCGTTTTCGTCAGTCCGTGATGCATAAAACTTAACATTCAAGCCGTGATTAGCATAGCCTGAGATATAATCAACAGATGCTTTCTGTTCATCGTTAAGTTTGATACCTTCAAGAGCGGAGGTATCAACCGCACCCTTAGAATAGCCATCTGTCTTTTTCTTCCATTCAGTCTGTGCTTTGGAAAGAGCGTTGCTTGCTTTGAGTGCCGTTGTGTACTTATTCAAGCCATCTTCATAAGCCGATACTTGTACATTGTATGGTAACTGCGATGCTGTGCTATTCAAACTCTTAAACGCAACCGCACGGACACCCTGATTGAAAAATCTCGCATACTCCATAGCGAAAGTGTCAGGCTCGATTTTATCTTCTAATCCGTTATAAGCATCTTTCATCTTATCAACCGTATCGGTGTTGATTGTCATATTCTTAGCGTTTTTCAAAAGAAACTTGTCGAGCGTTTCGGTCTTGTTAGGATTTGCATCAGCATCACTTTTCTCAGCATTAAATTCAATGAGGCTCGGTGTGAATAGCTTTGCATCTGCGGAAAGCAATGCAGTTTGCTGATTAAATCTTGCACTTTTTGCCTGATTGACAACATCATTTGCAAGAAGTGACTTCAAATTTTCAGACTTTTTGATTTTTTTGAGGTCATCGTCTGTCAAATTTTCGCCGTTTGTAAGTTTGTTCGCAACAACATTTTCATCCGATGCAAGGTTTGCTTTTTTGATAACTCTTTTAAATTCCTTTTCTGATGGCATACTTTCTGTTGCTTTTTCGTATGCCTCGCTCTGCAAAGCACCGAGTTTTGCATCAGTCGGGTTGCTTTCATAATCGGTAACGCTGTCATTAAGACCGTAATGCTTAGCAAGATTCTTAACCGTGTCTATGTTATCAAGAGAGGATATAGATTTTCCTGCCTTAATATTTCTTCGGTACTGAGATGTATTGACGGCAGTACCCGAAATTCCGCCCATCAATGCACCGCCAATTGCATCCTGTGCTAATTGTCCTGCATAATTACTGATTAAGGCTTGTCTTGCATCTTCTTCCGACATACCGCTTTTGATGTAATCATTGTATTCCGTTTCAAGCTGTGACAGATTACCGTTGATAACCTCATCAGCAATTGAGTCAAGAAGTGTAGCAGAAACTTCTTCTCCTGCCTCTGTTACAATTTGCTTTCCGACATTCTTCAAAATATCTTTTGTAGCTTTCAAACTACCTCTTTTAAAGCCTTTCAGTTTGCTGAGCGATACATTTTCAGTCAGCACTTCAACTCCTGCGTAAGTTAATGCTGTTGCAAGAGCCTGTTCGACAGAACCGCCATTTTCAACAGTATCATTAAATCCCTGTGTCGCTACCTCTGCACCCATCATAGATAATCCGACAGCAGGATTTGCATATGCGATACCCATACGAATAGCGTTATCAATAAGGCTAACTCCCTGTTGATAAGCCAATCTTCCTAACGGATTATCTATATTACTTGCGACTTTTTGTTGCAGTAAATTGTTTTGGTACACGGCAGATTCCTCGGGATTATAATATCCGTCACCGCCTGTCCATTTATCAACAACGGATGCAACTTGTTTTGGTGAGGATTCAAATGCTGACGGAATCATATTAAGCGTACTTATAGCCGTGCTTGCAATCGGGTGCTTATCAGCGAAATCTTTAATATTTTCATTTTCTTTCTCGGCTTTTTCTCTGTCTTTTGCCCGTTTGTAGTATTTATAAATTTGGTCAACATTCCAACCATCGAGAGTTTTAAGCGAATTAAAGTTAGTTTCGATGGCTTTTTTCTCTTCATCGGTATATAAGGAGTCTGTCGGCAATTTACCTTTTTTGAGTTTCTCTTTTAATTCCTCTCTGTTATATGTATCAAATGAATCTTTGGAGTGTTTCTCTTCATATGACTGCATATCATAGTAAGCATCAAGAGTTTTTGCCACTTCGGGATTTTGCTTGCGGAAATCAGTATAGTATTTCTTTTCGTTTTCAAGTTCCTTTTTTTGGTCAATTTTTTTCTGTAGGTTATCGAGTTCGGTTCTTTGGTTGGTGCGTTCTTGCAATTTCTTGTTTGCATTTTTGCCCTGCGTAGTGAAGGGATTGTTATTGTATCCACCGCCAATTTCAGCATATTCCTTGTTGAAATCGCCCCAAGTGCTGTCATACTCGGCTTTCTTCTTGTCATATTCCTTCTGTAAGTCATCGGAAGTTTTGGCATCTTCTTCTGCCTGTGCAACAGCAGATTTGTATTCCTGTTCTGTGTCAAAATCTGACATTGCATTTTGAATTTCTTTTGCGTTAGTTTTGAAATTGTCTTCTGCAATGTTAAGGTCAGAGATAGCACTCTGCATATCTGATGAGTCATCAGTATAGCCGTATTTATCATAAAATTGTTTTGCAGAGCCTTTGAGAGCATCGGCTGTTTGATAATACTTTGAGATTGTATCAGCCCTGTTTTTTAAAGAATCAAAAGTTGTGTTTTGATTCTCATAATAAGCCTTAGATGTTGCATTGCTTGCAGAGTCATACCATCTTGACAACACATCCTCGTCATTGCCCATATCGTGTAATGCCTGTGTTTCTTCTTCTTCCTGACCAAGTACAGGCTGACTGTTGAGATAATCAAGATAATCATTGTTACCGTTTTTGCTGTTAATCGCATCAAGCAAACTATCGCTTTTTTCGTTAGAGGTATTCCCAGTCGTGGTGTTCGACTGGGAATTATCATTTTCATCTTTTTTCTTTTTAAGGTAATCAAGGTAATTCATAGATTTATCTCCTTATTTTGAGCGTGATTTGTGTGCTCGCTTATACGCTTTGCCGATGTCAGATGCACCGTAGTAGCTTGAAAGATAGTTGATTTCACCGCTTGACAATGTATGATTAGCAAAAGCATTATTAAGATATTTTGGAAGAATATCGTTAATGGCTTTTGTGTAATCGCCAGAGTATTTTGAGTATTGCAAGCTTCTGGCTTTGTTGTCAATTTTACTGATAAGGTCTGAGGTTGTGCTTGTCCTCGTTGCTTTCGCATTGACATTGTACCAGTTTTCACCGCTGTTTTTGTTTTTGGAAGAAGAGGAATTTTGTGCTTTGTATGAATTGATTTTTTCGGTTGCCCTATTGTTACGAATTGTTTCAGCAAGTGCAGACTGTCTGTAAGCCTCTTCGGCTTTGTTCGCTCTGATTTGTTCTGCAAGCTGTGCATTCTTGTATGCCTCTTCAATACGGTTTGCTCTCTCAGTTTCTTCCTGCTGTGCCTGTTCTGCACGCAATGTTTCGCCTTGTTTCCAAGTGTCAATATCATTGCTTGATGCAGTACCGTACTGATTTGTTGCAAGATTAGCAGAATTGTAAAGGTTTGTACCTTTCTGATTCCAAGCGTTGAGGTCATTGCTCTGTGCGTTCTGCAATTCGCTCTGATACAAGCCGTACAGATTGTTATATACATTCCAATTGTTTGACCACTCATTCTGCTGTTGACTTCTGTCCTGAGCGTACATATTGTAAATGTTATTAAGTCGGTCTGTTTCGGCATTGAAACCGCTTAATGCCATACTGTAATAATTACCGATGTCATTGTTAAGCTGTTGCAGATAGCCTTGATATGCCTGCGAGCCTGCAGTTGTTGCGTAACTGTTGCCGTAACCGCCTGTCATTGCAGATGCCTGACCTACTGTATCAGCCATTGCAACCTTGCCCATATTCTGATACTGCTCTTTCGCCTGTTGAAAAAGCGTATCGTTTGAAAGGTCATATGAAAATGGTTTACGGTTGGCAACAGCGTTCATCGCCTTGTTGTATGCTCCCTGATTGCCGTATTTAAACTGCTGTGAGAGATTGTTGTTACCGTATAACTGATTAAGTTTAGCCTGTGCAGAATTTATCTGACCACCAAAACCACCTGCCCCTGTTGTGTAGCCTGTCTGAGCGTAATCGTTATATCGGTTTGTTGCATCATCCTGTCGGTTCTGATAATTCGTTGCATTTGCCGACTGATTGTATTTCTGATATACATATGCCATACGCTTTAATCTCCTTTCGGGTTCTGTTCCTTTTCAAATTCATCGACTCGCTTGCGGTAATTCTCATACTCTGTCTGTACAGTTGTTAATGCCTTGTTCTGCACAGACTTGTACACTTCGCCGAAAGCCATTTCGATAATTGTTGGTGAAAGATTAGGATAGTTAGCAAGCTGATATAATTTGTTTCGCAAATCCATAATCAATACTGATTCAGGTGCTGTTGGTGGTGTGTTTGTTGTGGTTTCTTCTACTGTTTTTGTGATGTTTTTGTCCATAGAAAAATTCTCCTTTGTTAATAACTTGTAATCAACCCATTAACTACCTTGAGTGTGCTATATGTCCAAGTAATTGAGCCGTTACTCCCTGATTTTATTGTTCGGATATACGGTATATCTGCTGTAACCGTGTTGTATAGTTGACCGTTTCGATTGTCTTTGGTACGCAATCCCATTTCAACAGAAACATCTCTAAGCCGAAATCTGCGTATTGTACTCCAACCGCTGTTGAATGTGTTACCGCCAAAAAAATCAGCGTAGCAAAATACACCTTCGTTATCGTTTCCGATTGCGTTGTTTTTAGCAAATGCAAATTGTGTTTCATAAGCATCCCCTCTTTCGTAACCGAAAGAAATAAATTTTCCGTTAGCTTTATCAAGGTTAATCGCAAGTCCTTTTATTGATGGTGCAGTTTTCCATGCAGTAGCACCAATGTAACCAATTGAAAGATTATCTCGCCAAAAAGACTGTCCGTATTTTGAAACACTCGACATTTTTTTGCCAAAATAATAAAAGTTAATATCACCGTCTTCAAGCCTAATCACATTGCCAAGTTTTGATTCACTCCAAGCAAACTCAACCGCATTTGCCGATTGTCGAATAATGCTCTGAATAGTGCTTGTGCTTGTTTTCTGCGTAACAGTTGATGAGATTTCGTTTGATTTAACTGTTAAGTTTGCAATGTCCGTTGTGTTGGAGTCGATTTTACTTGCCCAAGCAGATATCGAATCATTAACATTTGCGATAGCCGTTGTAAGCTGTTCGCCTGTTGCAAGCGTGTTGCGGTATGCAACATCTATCTTCTCGGCTGTGATAGAGCCTGTGTAGATTTTTGAACCGTCAATAACCGTCTGACCGTTTTCTACTTTTGACCAAGCTTTGATTTCTTCTGCCGAGACTATCAACGGAATTGTCTTTGTGTAGACTTTGTTGTTATAACCGACTTCAATTTTGATAGCCGTGCAAGTTGCTATATATGCGTTGAATTCTCCCGACAGCGAAAGAATGAAATTATTTGTATTTTTCTGTGACTTGTAAAATACAGATTTGTTGCCGTTCATTCTCCATACTCTTATCTCACTTGCAGTTACAAGCTGTGTATTACCGCCTGAGTTTTGACGAAACTCAATGTTTATTGTTGATGGGGTGCAAGATGTACCGAGAATGTTTTTGTTGACAGATGATACATCGGTATAGATTTCATAAGCCTGTGCATCTGTGCCGTTTTTACCGTCTTTACCTTTGATTTCACCTGTGCAAACAAAAGCACCTTTTTTATTGTCCCACACAAACAAATAGCCTTTGACAATGTATGAATCACCGTTGTTAAGTGTTGTTGTACTGTTGTTAATGATACTTGTACAATCAGAGTCAAAATACAAGTCATAAGGAATGCCAATTTGATAATCTTCATTCTTTTTATATGCTGTGCCGAGAATTTTAACAGAAGTACCGTCAACACCGTCAGAAACACAACCAACTGAGCAAACAGCTATGTATGTTTTATCCGCTGAGTCTTTTGACTCGGCTTTAACATACAGTACAGATGAATTTTTGAAAGCGGTTGCAGAAGAGATTATCATATTCGTTTTCATTGCGGTTTGAGTGTATTGTGTCCACACTTCACCGTCTGAGGAAATATACCATTTTGTTGATGCAACCTCAACATTCCTTGACGAAAGTGTTACAGAAATGTTCGGCACACTGTATCCTTCTGTAGCTGTCTTTCTGACAAGCGTAGCATTAGGTCGGATATCAATGCCCATTGCCATATCTGTAAGAGCAGTAATATCCAATCCGCCGATTGTACCCGATGTTGCATTGATGTTACCGAAACTGTCAACAGTAAATGTACCGTTACCGATATTGATACTACCGCCAGTTATTTTTGCGTAAGGGAAATATACTGAGTCTTTATCGAGATAAAAAAGTTTCTTATTTTCAGCCCACCAAGACATCTCAGTCGGTGTAATTCTTGTTTTGAGATTTGACCGTGTATCAATAACCTTGCCGTTATACTCGAAGGAATCCGAGAGCAAACCGACTTCAACACCGTATATCGGACTTGCTCCGCTCTCATCAAGTAAACCTTGCTTGATATACGAAGTCTGATTGACTTTGTAATTATCAAGGTCTGTTTCAAGCTGTGATGCATAATTATATAAATATTCAATTCCTACACTACTCCCTGAAATGTCGAGCGTTGTGTCACGAAGATATTTTCCAAAGTCAGAGATTGCAACATAATTACCGTTCATCTGCGAAGTGAATTTTTCATCTGACTGTATCACTACATCCGCTGTCTTAATTACAAGGTCACGGATGGTAGCATAACGGCTCATAAGGTCTTTGTTTACCTCTACGATATCGCCATTGGATGCAGACAGAGCCGATGCTGTCTGCTCCCACATTTTATCTACTGAAAGATTGGCAAGTGTTGCGTTTAACTGTTCATTGTTACGGTATATGTAACTGCGTATTTGTGCAAGCTGTTCCTCGGCTGTACCGTTGCCAATATTTGGCAAATCAATAAAATTCACTATACATCACTTCCAATCTCCAATACCTTTGAAATCGAATAAATTTTGCAAGTACCTTTGCCTTCAATACGAATTGCAAAGTGGTCACATCTGCGAGGAAGAACAGGAATGCTATAAGATTTAGTGCCGTGACCGCCAATTGATGAAACTGTTTCCCAATGCTCTGAGTCATCATAGCGAATACGCATTCTAATTTGGCTTGTAATCGGTTTTTGTACTCTAAGTAACATTCTGCCTACATACTTGTTATCTGAGTAAGAATAGCCTATAGAGCCTGTTTCTGCATACCATTCAAAGTCATCTTCTGCTGTACCTCTGCCTGTTGTGGTCATAAGCTGATAACTGTCGGCATCAATGAAGTAAAGGTCTGTTTTAACCTTGCAGAATTCCTTGATGTGTATGTTATCTTCCTTGTGCCACATTCCAGTAGTGATATCATAAACGAAGAGAGTCCATACTCCGCTTGTGTCCTGCATACAGATATAATATCTATTAGCTATAGTACCGCTGACAGCGTTACTATAGCTAACCGCACCGAGAGGATTTGATATGCTTGTTGGCAATGAACCGTCATAGTAACAGACATCTGTTGCGGATTTATAGAACAGAGTTTCATTGAGTATGCAAAGACTCTTTGATGAACCCTTTTGAACACCTCTCACTTTCTGCTCAATGACCTGATAATTGCTTGGCATTGAGCCGTAAACCTTGTGTATGCAATTTTCTTTGAAGAATAGTAAATAATTACCGTAAGCAATTGCACCTGTCCACACACCGTCAGAGCCAACAGAAACAGCATAAGAGTCTGTTGATATACCTGCATATACAAACCAGTTCTTGAAGTCACCCTGTTTGCAAGCATAGATTTCATTGACGATTTTGCCCTCGTTATTGAGTCCGTAACGGCATCCCCACAAACGGTTGTTCGATTCGATGACAAAGTCCATAATCGGAGCAACACGCTCAAGTTTGACTGTACCTGTAGACTGAGTGACAACATTGTCAAGTATTGCAGTAACTACAATCCAGTTTTCCTTTTCATCAATAGACTTGATGAGCATCGATGTGTTAAGAGCATCAATCTGTTCTTTGATTTTGTCGCTACCCGAAGAGGAAGAGGAGTCACAACCGCTGATTGTTACAGCATCACCTTCCTTGAAACCTTTTCCGATGCCTGTTGACTCAATACGCACATAGGTTGTTGATAGAGATGACCACATCCGTGTGTTTGAGTTCCATACCTTCAAGTAGTGCGTGTCACCGCTTGTATCAAGCCATTTATATCCGTTTGCGACCGTTTCCTTCTCACCGACATTAGGTGACTCATCACCTACATAGACATAGTTTTCACCTTTTGGGTTTTGGTACTGATATTTAGTGCCATCTTGCGTACACATTGTATATACAACATTGTTGACCTCTGTTGCTATCTCAATAGTGTTATCAAGATATCCCCAGTCGGATGTATCTTCCGTATTAATGAAGACCTTGTCAGGAAAAATAACAAGGTATGCACCCATTGATACCATTGTTTTTTCTGTGTCCGTCAAAGTAATATGGTCAACCTTTTCACCATTGATATATAAATACATACCGTCAATGTAGCAGAGGTTATCACGGCTTGCCATACATTTAGGCTTGGTAAACTGTTGCACAATACCTCTCTTATCTCTCGGTGACAACACAGGATAGTAATTGCCTGTCATATTCTGCATATCATAAAACTCCGTGTCACCGATGCGGATGTTGTGGTTATATCCTGCAAACTGCTCTTGATACTCTCGCTGTGCAGAGGATGAATCAAGCTGTGGAAAATTAAAAGCCATAGTATCACCACCTAAAAAGTAATGTGGGCAATTTCTTTCGGCATATGGTTGCAATGCCACCAATTGACGAAAGAGTCATAATGGTTGCTGTACTGTGCAGATGATGCGTTGTATCTGTCATACTCCTTGTTGACAAGGTGTATTTGAAGTTCAAGGAATGCTTTGTAAATCTCTACTGCATACGGTTTCGGAATCAGTAACGGCTGATTGCGTGATGTGTTCTCGTCATATCCGATGAAGTCTGTGTCTTCATAACCTTCGTGCGTGTCAAATACTTCGTTCTTGACCATTCTGTCGAGAGAGTCAAGCCAAGCAATCTTTTCATCTTCTGTGCGGTTGTTTGGTACTGTTGCATCAATCATATCGATTGCATCAGCTATTGTAATGTAGTCCATATTTTCATCTCCTTTAAAAACAAAAAAAGAGGCGGAAAAACCGCCTCTTAATCTCATAATCAAGCCATCGGCTTGCTGTCTTTGAATGCCATTTTCTTGATGAATTCTCTCGCCTGTGTGCGAGCCTTTGCTTTATTGTTGATAACCTCAGCAAATATTTCATCTACTTCAACAGGTACATCGGTCTGCACAAGAATATTGTGACCATTGACCGAGAAGAATTCCTGTTCTGCTCCGTCACCCTCAATCTGAGGGTCACGGGGAAGAATAACAGTAACTTTCTTGCCTGTAAGACCTGCATTCTTTGAATTTGAATTTGTAGCCATAGATAATCTCCTTATCAGTTTTCCTCGTCAACAGATGAGTAAGAAGAACCTGACTCGACACGGAGGATTCTCTCTTCGTAAAGAATCTTAGCACCGTGGCTGAATTTGTAGCCGACTGTGCTGTAGAGTTCGAGAGGACCGCCGATTTCCGACTTATCCTTGATAATCATATGCATTGACTCGTTTTCGGGTTCAATGATACCGAAAGCCTTTGCGCCGAGGAAAAGTGTGTCATATGTAGCAATGCCGAGTTTGTTGTGTGCATGAATCTTACATTCCGTTGACTCAACAAATCGGCAACCGTGAAGTTCGCCAATTTCGCCCTTAAAAATCGGTGCTGTGTCATTGTACTTGTGGTACTCTTTCCACTCTTCAGACTCTGTAAGGTCATGAGCGACCGAGGGATGGATAAGACATACATAGCTACCGTTAATCTTCGGTGCTTTGTTTTTTTTGAGCCAAGTAACAGCCTTTTTAACAACCGCAGGAGTGAGAACACAATCTGCTGTGAGTGTATCTCTTGTTGAGATTACTGTGCCGTCCTTCTTCGGACAGTACATAACAGAGTTACCTGCAATGAGGATATTTCTTGTAAGAGTGTCCATAGTCGCACCTGCCGATGCACCCATCTCCTCAGTACAGCCCTGAATAATCGGGTCATATGCCTCATATTCGAGTCTGTCTGTGATTGTGGTGTAATCGCCGTGCTGTGATGTTGTACCTTCAATCTTCGTCATACCGAAAGCCTGTCCTGTCGGTGTAACACCTTCGGTAATCGGTGTAAGAGCTTTCGGGAATGTGTTGAATTTTCTCCATTCGCACTTATTGCCGTGAATCTTCTGCTTGTCACCGAACTGATTGAAGATAAGTTCTGCCCTTGCGTTTTCAAGAAGGGATGTATCATAGAACGTCTTCATCGTCGGGGACATTCCACTTGCAGATGTTTTGTTTGCGTTCAATGTTGTTTCGTCAGCAAAAAGCTGGAGAATAAGATTGTACATAATATTAGACATAATAATGCTCCTTTAAAGTTAGAATTTGGGAGCAACACCAGTCCTAATAAACTGTTCCTTGATACGCTTGAAATCATCAAGAGTAAACTGTGACGGGTCATCCTTCACAATGACGGATGCACGGTGATTCATACCGTTTTCCCTCGGTCTTTCTTTGTTAGCTTTAACCGCATTTGCAGTATTGATAGCCGTCTGATTGACCGCATTGTTTACTGTAGCGTTGAGAATATCCTTGTAATGAATCACACGGTAAGCGTTGTCTACTGACAAACCAATACCGCCTAATTCCTGCGGGTCAACAAGCTTGCGAAACTGAGGATTACTCATTTCTGTTTCAAGGTCGAAAGACGGAAACTGTTCTCTCATTGCATCCGACTGACTCACAAGGTTCTTGCAATGTTCATTAATGAATGCCTGTCTTTCTCTGTCTGCCTGTTCACGCTTGTTGTTCTCAAGAATTCTCTCTGCTTTCTTTACCTTGACATATTCCTCAACAGGTAATCCTGCCTCAAGTGCCTCATCTTCATACAGTTTCGTATCGTTCTGAATACTGTTGCTGAGGTCATCAAGGAAACTGTCTGATGCGGAATCGAGTCCGTATCTGACATTAGCTATGTTGAGGATGTCACGCATTCTTGCGTTTTCAGCCTTGAGCGACTCCTGCTCCTTGAATCTCTTTGAAAAGGCTTTGTCCATATACTTCTGGGCATCGTCTTTCCACTCGTCAGACTTGACGAGTTCGGCAAAAGTCATTTTCGGCTTTTCTTCGGGAACAGCACCGACTTCGGTGTTGCTTGTACTCTGCTTACCGTAAACAATCTTCGGTGCAGAGCCTTTGCCATCGGCAGGGAACGATGTGCTTGTTGTTTCTCCTGCTAAGCCTGTTGAGCCTTCACTTGTTCCTGCTCCTGCGGATGCACCTGCAGATGCACCACCGCCACCGTCAGCGAAAAGCTGAATGTTGAAACAACGGAACATAAGTTCAGTAACAACGGCTGTTGAGATAGTCTTAACCATTGCTATCTCCTTCCATAAAAAGTCTGTGGTTAAGGTCACGAGCCTATGTTCTCAATTTATCATTGCAGAATAAAACACCTCAAACCATCAATTTCAAAACGATAAAAAATTTTGCAATTCGTAAAAATGGGTGTTTTTTACGAATTAAACATTTTGCGGTCATCAGCAAAATGTTATTTTAGGCATAAAAAAAGCACCCATAATCGGGTGCTTAGAAACCTTAGAAACCTTGGGAAAGAGTTGGGAGAGAGTTGGGGGGGAGTTAGATAACGGTCAGCTTGATGTTATCGGGATAGTTTTCAGCAAGCAGATTAAAGCCTGTTGTAACAGTCATAAAGACTAACTGCACATTAGGCTCGTATTCCTCATTAGGTTTGCATCTGTATGTAACACGCTGTTTCTCGCCCTCACCATTGATTGTAAATGACGGTGGCTCTGTCATAGCTGTGCGAAATTCTTCAAGCGTGTTTGCAAGTGTGTACAAGAGAGTTGATGCCCCTGCACACACAATGTCCTTGCCGTTCTCGGCAAAATCTGCGTGACCTCTCATTGTTACGGTGTAATTCTTTATATCGACTTTAACTTTAAGCATATAGTATTCTCCTTACTACTGATTAACCTGAGTTGATGCCTGTGCTTTTTCCCTTGCATTCGTCATAAATGACCTTTCGGATGTATCGTCTGTTGTAATGCCATCAACAGAGAGATTACCGCTCGGTTCTTCGGAATTGTTTCCATTTTCAACGAGAATCGCCTGTGCAAGCTGTTCAGCCATCTGCGTGCCATTCTGCATATCTACCTGCTGTGCAAGGTTGAACGCAATCTTTTGTAACTGCTGATACTTATCAAACATTGTGCCGTTTTGCATTATCATCTGTATGATTTCATCCTTGTGTGCAAAATCCATAGTCTGTAACAGCATAAGCGACATGTCAACATTCTGAGGTGAGAACACACCGAGGTTGTACAACTGTATCGCAAGTTCGTTCTGTTCCATTTTTGTGTATGGTGAGGCTTTTTGTGCGGTTACTTCTATATCAAAGCAAGGCAGTCTGAGTCCCATATCTCTGCCGAGAATGCTCGGCTGTTTCTGCGGTTTGAGTCCTGCGTTGTTGTACTGTACGAATTTTTCCTGTCCATACTTGCCTGTGATGCGGTATTCCCTGAGTACATCGTAAAACTGACGGATTAATTCAATGACCATATTCGTAATCTTGCGGTGCATCGTGTACATAATCTTGTTATGTGTACGGCTCATCTTACCGCTCTGCTCCTGCATTGTCGCAATAGCCGATGCGGCGGTGACTCCCGAAGTGCTACCACCGTTATTGACATCACGGTTACCGAGTGTTTCCTTCATCTCAGCTATGAGGTTTTCCCTCATATTCACAACGAAGGTTGGGACTGGCGAGGTTGTAATCGGCAGAATTGAGTCATTGTTAAGACTGCTTGTTGTGTGTACAAAGTCTTTGCTCCAATCAGCAAATTCAGCCTCGTTGACCGCTCCGTTGGTCTTGATGAAGTATCTCGGCTTGCTTGTTACTCTCGCATTAGTAAGCATAGCCTGTGTCAATACATCAATAGCGTGTTGGTCACCTCTGCCGATATCCGTATATCCGTATCCTGCAATACTGCCCTCAACAGGGAATAACGGTGTAACTACAAAGGGATAGAGTCCGTGGTCATACCAACCGTTTGGATAATTTTCTGCATCGTTTTCGGTTGCAAAGAGTACAGTACCCTCTACAAACTTGCAGTAATGCAAGACCTGATTACCGTTGCTGTCAGACAGCTTGTAGAACCAATCTACAACGGTTGTCTTACCGTCTGTGTCGATAGCATCATCTGTACGATATTGGTCTGATATAACCTTGTGGCTGTTGAGCTTGCCTTCAAGCTGTGGATATTGCTTAACAAGCGATTCATTATCCACAAGTGAAGTATGAAATACTTCTTTACTATCCTGTATATCGGTCACACCGCTCTCCCAAAACAGATTGAGTATGTCAATCTTTTCAACCGATATGTCACCGAGTCCATCGTGTTTAGTTCCGTCCCAAAAGACTCCTGCACAACAAACTCCCTGTTTAAGTATGTAGTTGGCAAGTTCTGAGTAAGTGTTTTCGTAATCGTTTTCCTCGAAGATAACAGGGAGAATACTCTTAAGCTTTTCAGCCTCTTCCACATCATCTTCACGCTTAGGTCTGATGTTTGATTCAGGATAACCGTCCATCAAGTCAGCGTGCTTTGATGCAATACAGTTCCACAGCCAAGCTGTTGCGACCTCGTTGTCACCTTTTTTCTTGTTGCCATTGTGGTCATAGTAATCCCATTGACGGAGTTTCCAATAATCCTCATTCGCTTTAATTCGCCTGTCAAGGCTTGTCTTGTAGGTCTTGTACCGCATTAATCGGTCATATGCCTGTAAGACTGTACGCTCAGTTACAACAGGGTTCAACACGGCTTTCGCCTCTGTTGTATCACCGCCTACAATGCCTTGTGTAGGTGCGTTGTCATCAGATGACATCTGCGTTGTCTGCTCGGTTGTTGTGCCGTCCTGTGGCAATTCTGAGCCGTTCTGCATATGTTCAAGCCGATTTCGCTCGTCTTGAGTCCACAAGATGCGATTGTCGGGAGCAGACTGCGTTCTCTGCAGTTCTGTCTGCTGTTCTGCCTGTCTGCGTTCCTTTTCTTCTCGTCTTTTTTTTCTTCTTAATGCCATAAGTAATTCTTCCTTTCGTTATCTTCCGACAGCGGATTCGGCTGTGGTATCTTCGGTTCAATCTTGCGTGCAGGTGCTATCGGTCTTGACATACACCAATATCGCAACGCATCAGCTATATGGTCTTCTTGGCTTGTGTCCAAGTCCTCTTTTTTTGTTTCATCAAACATAAGAAGGGGCAGAGTCCTTATAGTGTGTTTGCAATTACTGAACACATAAAGCATCGGCTTGCCGACTTCATCGAAAGCAAAACGGTAATGCATCTGCATCCACCCCGCAACACGGTCATTTTGTCCCTTATCAAAGTAAATGCCGTACTTTTCTGCAACATCGTTGACAGACTCGCCTCGTGAGCCATCCCAAATTGCAGGGTCTGCCACTCCTTGAATATCCCGACCTGCAAGCTGTGGCTGTGTATGCTCATACTCCGACATCATCTCAAACTGCTTATATGGTTGCCATTTGACACCCTCGTTTGGTGTCGCTGTGCATCCGTAATACTCGTCAATAACATACGCTCTTCCGTCATAGTCTACAGCTATGTAAAGCATTGCAAACGGCTTACCGTAACCGAAGTCATACGCTCTATATACTCGCCATTCTTGCGGTATATCGAACGGCTCTATCACATTTGTGTATCTGCCGTATTTGAGAGCATCCTCGGGAGATAAGCCGAGCTTGTGTGCCTCTACAACATCAACCTCAGTACGGAAATCCTCGAAGAACATACCCTCGAAGACATCCCACCTACCATATAGCCAAGCATCACGGAGTTTTGGTGGCAATGCCTCAAGCTGTTGTATGTATTCAGGCTGACTTTCCATTAATGCCTTATTATCCGTTACAAGACTCTGAATAAAGCAGTAATCATCAGCTTGCTCATACTGACCGAATTTGCGGTCGATGAACAATCGTTTGAAGTAACCGTGACTCTGTCCCCCTGGGTTGAGAGTATAATAAATTCTTTTCGGGTAATCATTTACACCACGCAAGCAAGCCGTAATAGCCTTGATTTGGTGTTCAGAGAGCAAACAAGCCTCGTCAATGAAAATCACATCAAATTCAGCACCTTGATATTGTTGAAGGTCAGCATCATTTTTACAATAGCCAAATTTTATTGTCGAACCGTTCGGAAATGTAAATATCTTGTCCTGTGTGTTGTATCGGGCGATTCCTGCCAGTTCTGCTCTTAGCGTGTTAATGTGGTTGTTGAGCAATTCGGGATATGTCCTACGGACTATAAGTGTCTTTATCCCTGCGTACCTCGCACACAATAATTTGGCTTTCATTCTCACAGCAAAGGATTTTCCTCCGCCCCTTGCACCGCCATACGCAACATACTTCTGCTTTGCAAGCAAGAATTGTCTTTGCTTGTCATTCGGTACACCTAAATAGTTAATCTTTGTCATTCTGCGTACCTCTCTGCCTCATCTGAAAGTGCGAACATAGTCGGCTCTATGTTGTCCTTGTCCTGCTGTGCTTTGAGCCGTTCACGCTCAAGTGCAAGCCTCTCACGCTCAAGTGCGAGCCGTTCAGCCTCAAGTCTTCCGATAATGCCGTGTAGATTCTGTTTGACTTCCACGGCATCTTTTAACGCTCTTGACAGGCTCTGCAGGTCTTTAGTCTGCATTGGTGGAATGACATCATAGCCGTTCGATTCATCGCCCTCTCTCCTCAAAAAATCAAGGATTAAATCATCCATCTTATCTGAGGCTTTAATAAGTTTCGTCATTTTGTTGACTTTTTGCTTTTCAATCTGTTCTGTAGCTTTTTTGTAGACATTTTGTGTCATTTTTTGTCTTTTCTCACGCAGACCGTACTCGTCTATATGCCTACGCAGGGTTGACTCTGCCATACCATATTTTTTGCGGATTTCAAACTGTTCCAAACCGTTTATATATTCTTGTTCTATCTCGTTCCACGGATATTTATTCGATGACATTGTCACACCTCTTTTGCACTATAATGTTTAAATTAAATACTATATAAGCAAAAAAAAATTCGCTAACCGCACACGGCGAACGGTCAGCGAACAATCAACGAATAAATATTTTTTCAAAAAAATTTTAAAAAACTATTGACAAGGCACGAAATTCGTGCTATTATAAAGTCACAACAGAGGGAAACCTCAATAAAACAAAAGGAGAAAACACTATGACAAACACAAAATGGTTTAACAATCCAAAAACACTTGAAGAACTTAAAAAGCAGTACAAGAAACTTGCAATGGCTCATCATCCCGATTGCGGAGGAACGACAGAAGAAATGCAAGAGATTAATGCTGAATATGACAAACTATTCGCAGTTCTCAAAAATGCAAAATCAACCGCAGACGGCAAAGTGTATGAAACTTCCGAAGAAGTGAAAGAAACTCCAGAAGAATTTAAAAAAATCATTAACGAGCTTGTTAAATTGCAAGGAATTGAGATTGAAATCTGCGGTAATTGGGTTTGGGTAACAGGTAATACATACAATTGCCGTGAACAGTTGAAAGCCCTTAAATTCAGATTTTCAAAGAAGAAAACAGCGTGGTATTACCACAATGAAGATTACAAGAAAAAGAGTAAAAAAACATTCAGTCTTGATGAAATCCGTGAACTCTTCGGAAGTGAGAAAATTACACAAAAACAATCACTCTTGGCATAACATCTAATCGCTGTGCTATCGGCTTGACGGGCAGAAAGAAACACGAAATTCGTGTTATTATAAAGCCACAACAGAGGGCAAGACCTCAAAAAACAAAGGAGATTAAACACTATGACAAACACAAAACTGAAAATGAATCCTTGTCCGCTTTGTGGACGGAAACCGATAATTGAACATTGGTACAGTGGCGGAATAATGTATATGGTTAAATGTAATAACCCTGATTGTCCCATCCCTGTGAACAGTTATCCGAAAGGAAGAAATTTAAACGATGTAGTAGATGAATGGAACAAGAGGTCTGATAATGATGACAGAGCGTGAAATTATGAGATATGCATACAAAGGTGTTTTAAATGATATTTTAAAATATGAAGAAAAATGTGAAAAATGGGATGTTGAAATTGACCGTAATTTGCATATATATAAGGATTATAACGAAATAAGCGAAAAGATAAAGAAGATAGACCGCAAAGGAGAATAACAATGAAAAAGTTTGAAATTCAAAAGATGGAAATGTGCGAGTCTATATATACAGAAACTGTATATGTAGGTACTGGACGAGAAGTTTTAAGTTTCTTCAAAAATTTGATGAAACATACTAATAGGATATCCTGTAAATACGAGAATAATAACGGATTACCCTTTGTAGACACAAGGGGAATTCAAGGTATAGAATTATACCTTGACCTTGAAGGCACTATTTATTGGCATCCCCGTATCCGTATTATGAGCAAGAATGAAACTTCACATTTTTTATTAGAGAGGTGTGAATAATCTAAACGGCTTCTGAGAGGTTGAGCCTATCAGCCTCATCCAACCCGAAAAAATTTAAGTTTTTTCAAAAAAGCATTGACAACACGAAATCCGTGTAGTATATTATAGTCAACAAATCAAAACACAGAGCAACACTTACAAACAAAAAAGGAGAAAACACTATGAAAAACTATTGGACAGCTTGCAGAGAAACAGGTGACTTCATCGATTGCTTCAAGACTTATGAAGATGCAGTCAAAGCCATTAAAAAGTACGAAGATGAAGACAAAGCAGACGGCGACTATACTGAGGACTTCTACGATATCGTTGATGACGAACATTGTTCAATTATTGCAGAGTGACTATGAATCTAATTTGTATTGACGAAAACACTTACGCATACTTTCAACAATGGAATCGCAACATTATTGACAAGGTTATGTCTGCAAAACCGTATTTTGAGAAATGTGCAATCAAAATCAAAGAATGTCCCGAATACATACTGTATGTTACGGCTTGTGTTAAGAATAATATCTCAAAACAAAAATTCTCTTTAAAATACAATAAGACACAAATTGTCAAAGGCTTGTTTTATAAATCACCTGAACAAAGCGATTGCAATTTAAAGATAGATTACAATATTGTTGAACGCAATATTGACAATCAACAAATGCTTGATGACTGTCTTGAGGCGATAGAATACATGATTGATTCATATATCAACGCTAATGCTTTCCTGTGGTATGGAAATTATCTTGACCGAGATAAACGAGAGTTTTCTGCCATCGGTAAGAACGATAATCAAGATAAGACTATCGTATTCCGACCGTTCAAGAATCAGCTTTACGCTACATCGGTCGGTCATCACAGAAGCCCCGAAGGTGTGTTTCAGGTTCGAGGACATTTCAGAAGATATCAGACAGGACAGGTAGTGTGGATTGATGGTTACATGAAAGGAGTTGATAAAGTCGATGACAATTAAAGAGGCACGCATTAAGGCAGGATTAACACAGCGAGCAATGACGGATTTGTTACTTATTCCGTATCGCACAGTACAAGATTGGGAGTCGGGAAAACATAACCCACCGATTTATGTCGAAAAGTTAGTTATTGATAAACTTCTGCAAATTGCAGAACAGTCAGCAGAACAGTCATAAAAAAACAAAAAAGGCACACCATAAACGGTGTGCCTTTCCTGCATAGGTAAATAGTAAATATATAGGAAATTATGAAGACAATTTAAACAGCACGCAAAAAGTGCGTGTTGATAGGCAAGCAAGATGACCTCGTACACTATGATACAGACGAGGTCATCTATACGGAAGAAAGGATAAAAAAACTAATCTACCACAGTAGAAATTAAAAAAACAAACTTCCGCACTTATATAATACTACTTTTTAGGCTTGCAGTCAAGCTTTTTGTACGGCGGATGAGGGGGATTTTTTTGCAATTATGTGTTTTTTATCTCTTTATGCAGTTTGTTTAATCGCTGAATTTATTCTTTCCTCAGCAATTTTGTAATACTTTTCGTCAAGCTCAACGCCGATAAAATTGCGGTTTGTATTTATGCAGGCAACACCTGTTGTTCCGCTTCCCATAAACGGATCTAAAACAGTGTAATTTTCTTTTGAACTGTTTCGGATTATTTTTTCAGTAATGTAAAGAGGTTTAATGGTTGGATGTTTCCACTTTTTTTTGTCCTTTAGGTTTGAAACGCTTAAATAATATGTTTTTGCATCCTCGTAACTGTGGGGAAAGCACTTACCTTTTCCTTTTCTGAAATAAAGTAAATATTCAGTATCGCTTAAATATTTATTTGAATAGGTCGGTAAAGCATTCGTTTTGTGCCAACAAATAATATCAAATTTGCATTTAAGTTGCCCGACATAAAATTTTAAATAATCATATATTTGTGCTTTATTGCACCAAAAATAAGCATTGATTTCTTTCATAACTCGCAAAAATTCTTGTCCGAAAAGTTCAATATCATACCCATTAATTATTTTTGCTTTCTCGACATCCACTAAAGATTCACTTAATTTCATTATCTTGTTTACAGTTCCGCCGCCCTTTGTGTTTAACACATAAGGCGGATCTGTCAGTAACAGGTCAACGCTGTTATCGGGCAAAGTTTTCAGCACTTCAAGACAATCACCTTGATATAAATTTACCGTTTTAGTCACCCCAATTCTTCATTTATGATATTTCGCACCGCCACATAAAATTTGCAACGGTGCGAAATATTTAACATCAGCCAAGTGCCTTTTTGGCATTTGCAATTTTCTTATCTTTAGCCCAATTGCAATCATTGATAAGATGATAGATAGCATTGATTGTCTTCTCGCCGACAATGCCATCAACTGTAACCTTACCTGCTCTCTGTGCCTCTTTAACAGCTTTAAGAGTGCCGTCACCGAAACCGTTTGAATTATCGACTTTTGTTTTGATGATTTTCATGTTGTACAAAGTAATTAACTGTTTCTTGAATGCAAGTGTAGCTGTGTTATGTGAACCGTATTTAATCATTTCTTCCTTCACCTCTGACTTTGATTTGATAATGTTTTTATTAATGATGACATCCGTGTCAACATTACCGCTGATACCGCTGATTCTGCCGTTATCGGCATTTTGCCAGATATCACAGCTTTTACTTGGGGATGATGACCACTGTGCAAGCCAAATACTGTACTTACTTCTGAGCTTTTCATAATCAAGGTGATTGTTGAGCCAGTTAAGATTGCTGTACACCCCTGCACGGTAACCGCCCGATTTGATAGCATCACAAAAAGCAATTGCAATGTTTGTCAGAGCCGACATACCGAGCCTTGTCTGACCGCTCTCCTCGAGGTCATAATATACAGGTAATTCAAGCGTTTTACCTTTGATGCACGCAAGGCATACCTTAGCCTCCTGCTTTGCCTCTGCAACAGAATAGGCATAGGAATACCAATATACACCGACCGCAAGACCTGCCTTCTTAGCGTTCCTGTAATGCGTTTCAAATTCAGAGTCTTTCTGATAGGTTTCTTTACCGAATCCTGCACGGATAATCACAGCATCAATACCGCTGTTCTTGACTTTGTTGTAGTCAACATTCGTCTGACAGTAGCTGACATCAATAGCAGTAACTTTCATTACTATTCCTCACTTTCGCAAATGATTTTCTTGTTTTCAAACTTCTTGTATGCATCAAGATACATTTCGTTTTTATCGCCGTTGTAGGTGCATTCGTAGTACATACCATCGTGTAATGTTGTGCTGATAAGGCATTTGTGGTTTTGCAAAGTCTTACATGACCACACAACAAAGATGTCAAAAATAGGTGTACCATCTGACTTATCTAAGTGATTTAAAACATACTTGCGTACCTCTGAGATTGCAAGCTCAATAAAATTTGCATTTGTCATAATTATTCCTCGCTTTCTGATACTTCGGGCAGTCCTGCCACCGATGTGAGCACCGACAACACACCTGCCAAAAGGCTTGCAGAGCCTACCGCAACCCAATTAACATCCGTCATCACAGCAGACACACCGATTGTTGCAACCGCAGTCTGTGCGACAGTCTTAATAGCTCTGACCGCCGTAGCTTTCGCCCATTCTTTTGTGAAGATTTTTTTCATTTTCAATCTTTCCTTTCGCTGATTTTTTCGAGGTCTTCAATCCGATGATTGGCAACCTTAATTTCCTCGTCAACAACAGCGTTGTGCTGTTCAATCTTGTATGTTCTCTCAATCAGATTGTTGTGCTTTTCAACCTTTTCTTCAAGCTTTGAAATCCTGTAGCTTGACATACGATTGCTCGCCAACACACCGCAGAGAGAGCCTATAACCGTGCCTGTGAGGGACACAAGCGACACGATAACTTCGGGGTTCAATTCCATCACTTCGCTTTCGTTATGTTACCTTGTGAGTGACTTAATTATGTGCTTTTTTTCATTGAAATACTAACCTCAAAAAATAAACTTTCAAACATATACTTTTTGAGATGGATGTGTTATAATTAAATTAGCAGGAGTCCTTTTCCTGTTGTGATTTTCATTGTTTGTCATCATCTGATGACTCGGACGGACAGAGGTTGTCCGATGACTTGTTTGCGTGACTTCGGCAGGGCATTCGACAACACCATCTTTCAGTGTGTTTCAATTGTGGATGTTGAAACACAACAACAATTAACAGGCTGTCCGTCCTGCCTTTCTACAACTACCTTCTTGATATAAACGCAATACTCTCACCCTCCTATGGCAGAACAAAAAGAGCATCTCAAAACGAGATGCTCTTTTTGCTTTATCTGCGATTTTTATTTTTCCTTAGATTGCGACTTATAATACTGCTTGCAAGAGCGTTCTGTGATTCGATATGCTCCCATATGTAATTATTTCTCTTCCGTACATCCTCTTTAAATGCTTTGTACTTTTCACAATTGCTATGGCATCTCAGATGCCTCTCTGAGCAGTTATAACAGCAGTTATTTACCTGTTGAGCCAAAGCCACCATCGCCTCTTTCCGTCACATCAAGACTTTCTTCGACTTTGAAAAAGGCTGTTATATATGGAATAAACATTATCTGACTAATCTTATCCCCTGCAGTGATACGATAATCTGTACCGCTGTTATTGTACAGCTTAACACCGATAGAGCCTGTATAATCAGGGTCAATCAATCCTGTTGAGGTGATACCGTGTTTAACATTTAATCCGCTCTTGGATATCAGCACTCCTGCAATATCCAATGGAATCTGAATGTGTACTCCGCTGTCAATAAATACACTTCTGTGAGCAGGTACAACCACATCAATCGGTGAACAGATGTCATATCCAACATCTGTTGCGTGTGCCTTTTTAGGCATTTTTGCTCCTTCATCAAGCATAATTTTCATTACTGATTTCATCATTTGCTATCATTCTCCTTTACTGTTTAAAATAGATGAGATTAGGATATATCAGCACCTTTGGGACTGATGTTTCGATTTCAATCAAACTCAATTCATCGGTCAAATCATCGAAAAGCAAATCGAATTCTTGCCCTTTCCAATTCAGCTTTTGACCGCAATTTGAACAAAAGTTTTCACTCCCCAAAAGCTTAGAACCGCAAGAGCGACAATAGGCTTTGTTTGAGGGGGAAATAGGTATCTGCTTTTCAACAGCCTTGTCAACGAAGAATTCCGCATCCTCTTTCTCTCTGCGTGTTTTAATTGAATCATACATTTTCTGCAATTCTTCCGCAGGAAACTTATCTGCTAACTCAGTGAGCCAAGCTAAGTCTGTGTCGCTGTGTTTGTTTGGCTCAATCTTCAAGCAATCATTTGCTGTCGGGATTTCGAGATTTTTCATTATTTATTCCCCACTTTTCCCACTCTTTTTCAAGTTTCTGAATGTGTACTGTTTCTCGTTCAACGAAATTATTATACTCCTCGTTGCCAAGAATCTTTTTAAAGCAATCTTCACAAAAGACAAAATTTATTCTAAATCCCATATCATAATTGACATTAGGGTGTATCGACACCGATACTTCTCTGCAGTTATCTGATGTTAATTCTGCACCGCATTTATTACAATTTGTTTTAGTCATTACTATCCGCCTCACTTTCAAGCCAATGTTTTGTACAGTCAATGCAACTGTAATTGTATTTTTTACCCGTTACGCAACCAACATAGGGTGTCGCTCCGTATGGACAATCAAAAAACAACATACTACTACGAGCCATTTCATCAATTGACATCTGTTTGATTTTTTCAAAGTTTGTCATTAACTTTTCGCAACAACTGATTCTCCGGATGTGTGATACTCTGAATACGGTATTTTTAACTACTTTATTATTTACATCAATGCAAAAATAAAAATTAACCAGTACTGATAAATTAGGGTCGTTTTCAAAGGCTTTTTCACCCGTCTTATGTAAAGTACCCTCAATTACAGTGTTATCCAAAAGAGTAATTGTCACACATTTGCCTAAATACCTTTCAAATTCATTTCTTGTCATCGCTTTCACTCCTTATCCATTTTTGCACCGCAATAAGGGCAGTATGGATACAAATCAAAGCCCTCGTAAAAAGTGAAAAAATTTTTACACTCAGAACATAAATAATTTGTATAGCCGACATCCCCGCTGTCGTGTTCCCACTTTCCGTGCCTGATTTCTTCCATTTCACACACCGTAGCATGATTGGGTTTACTACCGTCAACTTCGATAATATGCTTAACTGTTTCGGCATTTCGTTTTGAATTAAAGTATATCGTGTTTACACTACCGTCTGCGAACGGTATATTCAAAGCATAGTCACCGCAAATATCACGGATTTTTAATTCTTTTTCAATCATTGTTTTCACACTCCATTTTGCCAGACCAGTCAAACCTCTGCCCACAATTATAGCAGTAATTTGCTATGCCTTTTCCTGTGAATTGCCTTCCGCAGTTAGGACACTCATATGTAGTCACATAACGGATAACCTGTCCATCGACCAAAATAGGCTTTCTTGACTTACTTAACTCAAGTATTTTTTCAAAATTGTTGTAGTCTTCTTCGGTTTCGTATTTGATTTCAATGGTCTTATATGGCTTTTTAGCAGGCTCAAACTTTCCTGTTTTTTCGTTATACATAATTTCCATCACTCTTCACCATCCTTAATAGACTGATTCCAACATCCAAGACAGTAATGGTCTTTTCTGCAATTATCTTTGCTCATGAGCCCTAAATGATATGGACATATGCCTTTAGGTATTCCAGCATCATAAAGCTGAACATTTGGGTAATGTTTCAGAAATTCGGACAAATAAGTTTTCGGTGGATGCTCATCGCTCCACCGCTGAACAACTTTGATTGCTTGTTCAGGGCAGAGCGTTTCAAACTCCCTGCATGTCATCTTATCGTTTGCATCATTATTCAAACTACTCAGAGGGCAATCAGAACAATCAAGTTCGCACTTATATATACCAACATATAGTTTACGCATTTTCGTCATTCTTTGCTTCTCATTGAAGTAGTTCTTAGTGATATTACAATCAATCATTTTTGGCACTTCCTTTCCCAATCCTTTTTCATAGCCTTGCGTTTTTTCGGACAATCCTTCCAATTGCGATTTTTTCGTTTCCAACGGAAAGAAAAAAGCTTATAGCGTAAGCCTTTGTATTTGATACCGTGATACATTATTTCACCGCCTTAAAATCAATAATATTTTCGTACCAATTGAAAATGTGGACACGAAAGCCGATAACCGTTAATTCGTAGGTTTCGCCCTCCTTCAAAGCACCGTAAACATCAGACGAGTTAAATTTCCATCTGAATAATGTGTCTGTATCTTCAAAAACATAAGTCTTGCCGTTCTCGTCCTCACCGTAAATAAGATACTTGCTGCTGATGTTATCTTTATCAGATTGTGTTGTCACACGCTCTTTGTCGGTGATTGTTACGGTGTATGTGTGGTCATTGCTGAAATTTATCACAGGAACAGCAATAACTGCGATAACAACTAATGCGATTGCTGTTAAGCAACCTAACAAACTTCTATTTGACATTTTCTTTCTGACACTCCTTGTATTTTCTGTATAGATATGGTCTTGCTGTTTTCAACATCATTTCCATATGTTTTTGGCTTGCAATAGGGTTATATTCTTTTTGCAGGTCTGCGTTATCCATCGCATCTAACGCTTTTTTGATTTTTTCAGAGTCTATCATTTTTCAAGACTATATCCTGCCAGTTCAGCTACATATGACTTAATATCCTTGAGTTCTGATAAGATAGCCTCCGCTGTTGATTCTGTATTTTCCGCTGTTGGCTTTTTCTCATTGACTCTTGAGTTCCATATACTTTCAGCAAGCAGAAGTGCGTTTGTAGATTTTTCATTTTTATATGAGAAAGTGAAATTACAAGCTTTACACACAATGTCAATTCTGCTCAAAACGGGATCATACCCATAACATAAGTCCGTGTTACCGCAAAACGGACAGCCCTTCTGCAAGTTCAAGATTGGTTTTTCTTTTTTACTCATTTAATCCACCTCAATTTCTGTATTCAAATAACTTCCGCTGTCGATTGTATTTTTTAGCTTTTTACCATAATCAATGCCGTGATGCTTGAGAGCCATAATCTTATCAAACTCTCTGTGCATCTTAATTGAGCCGTACTCGACATTATCCTTGTATTCTTCGGTGTACTGCTCTGCATCATCTTTCATCTTGTGAATGTAATGCAGAGCCTCAATGTTAAGCTGATACAATCTTTTCGCTCCGAATCCAAAATAATGATTGAGTACAACCGATGCTAATTCAAGACCGTAGCCAATGCCTACATCGAAGATTTCACCCTTCTGTCGGTCATTGTACTGCTTGTTGCGTGCTTTCCAATTAGCTTTCATTTGCGATTCTCCTTTCTGCGAAAAGAGAAAAATGCATATATCGGTGCAACAAAGATATAGGCTAACAGCACAATAAATCTGTAAGCAGGACTGTCAATGGCAGTCACCGCTATAATAGCGGTGATGCCGAGAAACAGAGAGCCTCTCTCAAGAATCCACATAAGTGTTGACTTTAACGCTGATAACACAGCAATCGTAAATCCTGTTGAATATCTGTACACAGATGTGTCAGATATCCTGTTGAGCATTCTTTTCATTGTTTACACCTCTTTTATAAAATCAAAAAGAGAATTGTCAACCATATGGTTGATGACTTTAGCAAGTTTTTTAGCATAGCCTGTATATCCCTCTTTTTTTGCAACAACGATAGATGTGGCAACAGCTGAGATTGTCAGCGACATCAATTCAAGTTCTGAGTCGATATTTTCAATGTCGCTTATAGCCTCATTGTCATTAACTTTCTTGACGATGAGAAACGGTTTTGATTCTCTGTTGAGATTCATCTTGAGCGGATTCTTATTCTTCATCTTCTTCTCCTTTCTCGGTTTCGTGTTTTAATTTTGCCTCAAAGTCATTAATCAGTTCCTTGAAGGTATCTTTAAGCATCTCTATTGCAACATCTTCTTCCGAAGTGAAATGTTCTCCATTTAATGCTCTGTCGACAGCCGTCTGAATGTGTCTGTTGAGCATCTTGCTATTCTTTGAAACACCGCACTTCTCAGAACACTTCTTAACGCTGATGATTAATTCGTTAATAGCTATTATAAGTTCTGTTCCTGACAAACCGTGGATTTCTACCTCACAGTTACCATCGCTGTCAAATGTGATTCTTAATTCATTTTCCATTGTTTTTTCTCCTTTGAAAATTATTTTTTGAAATAACCGTAAAGGTTATTAATGTCAAGATTAAACTGCTTTGCAAGGTTATAGATGAATTTCCTTGCAGGAAGGACACCATCGTGCCTTACCTTACCGAGTGATGTTGTCGAGCATTCAAGTACCTTTGCTAAGGCAACATCAGACATCATATTTTCTTCGTATATGTAGTGCAAGATATCACCAAGTGATATATATCCTGCCCTGTACTCCTCAAACCTGTTGACATCGTCAATACAGAGAAGGTATGACGGTGTAACCTTGAGAGCGTATGTTATGTCCTGCATCGTAAGATATGGAAGATTAAGCTGATACCCTCGACCGAGGAATTTGTAAAAATTAATGCCAGTCAGATTGTATGCCGACATTATCGATTGAAAACAATTAAACACGCTTTTTTTAAGTCTTTCCTGAACCTTGAGTGCATCGAATGTCGGGATCTTAACATCGCCCTTGCACTTTTCAAACATCAACTGTTCTTTGGATATTGACTCGTTCTTCTCTAAACTGCCCAAGTTTTCATCTCCTTTGTAACTTCTTTGATTTGGATGCCATGAAAGTAAAGCATCAGCTTTCGCTTTATCTTGTAGACATCCGTTTTCATTCCTTTGACATCCTCTACAATCGTCTGAGAGCCTTTCTCGTAAACGAAATCGGCAAGGTATGTAATTTCTCTCTCGATTGTTTTTCTTGTCTTAGAATCCTTCTGAGAGGGCAAGAGGACATATTTTACTTGCCTTTGTAGGTTTGATATGACTTTCTGCTGTTCAAGAGCTTTGAGATACTTGTATCTTTCGCACTCAAGCATACTATCAAAGGTTTCGCCCAAACATCGGACTTTACGGTTGTTGTATTTGCTTTGCATTGTTGTATCCACACCTCATCCCGTTTGAATGCGGTTGTGCGTATTTGCAGTTCCGCTGACAGCAGTACATACACACAAACGCTCCCGATTTGCTGAATTTGCATCTCTGAATTGTCGCAGAATAAAACTCTCTGCCACATTTCACGCATCGTAGATTTTTCATCTTTTTTTTGTTGAAGGTTTTTCTTCGGGATATTTCTCATCAATCAATGCAATGTAATACTTGCATCGCTTGAAACAGCGGTTGCAAAACTTGTTCTTATGCTCTGCTTTGACTGCTCGCAAGTGAAAGCCGTGTACATCGGTCTGACCGATAATCCCCTCACAGGTAATCGTGTTGATTGTTTCCGTCAGGTAGAACGGACATTGTGCGTTGACCGCATCCCAGTTAGTTGGCATTTCCAAATTCCTTTCGTGAAATTTGTGACTTCGTTTGATTTGGTTAAAAATCGGGCAAAGAATGAAAACCGCTGACATCCTCAATGTTAAAAGATGAATCTCGCCAAGAGTCAACCGACTTGTTCTGAACGGCAATTGATTGATTGAGGTAACTCTCAAACTTGTTGCTGAACAGCGTTTGCGGTCTGAGAAATTTTGACATCTGCGAGTCATTGCCCCAGTCGGCGACCTTGTTGTCAATCACCTGCTTGAAGTCCTCAAGACTGAAACCTTGATTGAGCCTTGCGACAATCAACCGTTGTGTTTCTGTTGACGAGTGTTTGTATTTCGTTCCGCATTTTTCGTTGAGGTAATCGACAACAGATTTCACAGTGTCGAGATGACTCGACAATATATCTTTATTTCTTTTATTTCCCTTATTTATTTCTTTTGTGTATGCACTTTGGCTTTGTTTCGGTTTTGTTTCGGTTTTGTTTCGGTTTTGTTTTGGTTTTGTTTCAGTTTCAAAACCACCAAATTCCGCATTGCTATGCGGTGTTTCACCGTCTGCGTTGCAACACTCTTGATTGTCGGTAGGCTGTACTGTATCAGTACAATAGTTGACATTTTCTTGTGAGGGTGTTGTATGCGGTTTGGTTCGCAATTCCTCAAAAGTCAAGGAAATAAGCCGTCCTCGCCTGTCCGACTTCATTTTTATGTAACCGACCTTCTCAAAGAGTTTCAATGCCTTGTCAACCTTAGTTTCGGACACTCCGATTGCCTCTGAAATCTTTCTTCGAGTTGTGAAAATTTGGTCTTTATGTACTGTCAAAACTTCATTCTTGATGATGACTTGCGTGTCAAAATAATTGACATTGAACATCAAATAAGACCATACCGACCAGTAGTCACGGTCACCGTTCAGCACTCCGTCTGAGTACATCCATCGAGGAAAAATAATGAATCCTTCAACCACCGTATATCACCTCATTTCTTGCCTCATTTTGCCCTGTATCGTCATAATCTGAGAAAGTAATATAATTTTACATTCCTCAACGAAAACTTCCGTCTTAAACGAATTTTCGCCATTCTTTCGTTTATACCTTCGTTGCATCAGTTGTCCTACGATGAAGACCTCTGTGCCTTTGCCCATCAGTTCGTGAGATTCGGCATCTTTGCCTTTCATAAAGCAGTCAAAAAAGCTTGTTGAATTGATGCCATTCACGGCTATGCTAAAACGGAGTATAGCCGTTCCTTTTTTAGTATGAGTCAATTCGGGATGATGGGTTGTCCGTCCTTGTAACACAACCCTGTTAAGCATTAGGATGCCTTTCTGCCTTGACACAGTTAGAGCATTTACCATATTGCTTAATGATTACATCGGCAGGAATGTAACCGCTTCCGTCTTTCGCTTTGGCAGGCTGTACAGGCTTTCCGCATACAGGGCATATAATTACATTACTTGCCTGTTTTGGTGGCTGTGCAGGCTTTGTAGGCTGTTTTTGTGCCTTTGGTGATGCTGTGTACTCTTTGCTGTTATTCAGCATATCGGTATCCTTTGTATCATCAATACAGAAAAGACCATTCAATGCGTATTTTCTTGCGTATGATGATGTTGAGCCTGTGACCTGAGAAGAGTCCATTCCTTTTTTTGAAAGTTCTTCTCTTGCAAGAGCTGAAACTGTGATTTTTGCCCCATTTTCAATGTCAATAAAAGTTGCGTTCGTTCTAACATAGAAACGGTCACCGATGTTTTCAATTTCATCGGTCAACAGCACCGTTGCATTATGCTGTTTCAGCAGAGGTTTGAGTGCCTCTAAGATATCTTCGCAGTTACGATAATTGTAACCGCCAAATTTATTGTATTGTGATTTTGGTGCTTTCAGTTCGGTTTGAATTGAGAGCAATTTTTCATAGATTGACATTTTTCACACCTCACTTAATTTGAAGATTTTCGTTGACAACAAGCATCGCACCTTCAACCGCATTTTCCTCGTTCTCTTTAAGGAATTTTTTGATTGCGGTTTTGTCGGGGGAAGTCTTAACTGTTGTTTTTGTTACAATGAATTTTTCAGGTATTTTGCTTTCATCGGTAATCTGAACCGACTCTGATTTTCTCAGCGATAAAGCAAATGTACCTGCTGTCGCTTTACGGCTCTTCGTAGTTGCAAGATACTCGGTAACTGCTTTCGTGAGCCTGTTGATAGCTTTCTGCGTGCGTTCCTTAGCTGACTTGAGTCTTTCGATTTCTTTGTCGATGTTATCCGTGTCATACTCAAAAGATTTGATTACCTTGCAGTAATCTTCGAGCTTGTCCTGCACTCCGATACCCTCAAGAGTATCATTGACAGCATCTTCGGGAATATCGCCATCCTCGAATAACTGCATTAACTGTTTTGCCGTTTCGGTCATTTCATACAAGTTCATAGTTTTTTGCTCCTTTTTTTATTCGCCTGAAACTGAAATTACAAGCCTTGATTTTACTGTGTCTTGTATTTCATCTTTTCGTCTGGTACTGTAAATTTCCGTAGTCAAGCACGATACTTCTTTGTGAAAATAAAGTGGTGAGTTATATATATTACTGCGGTAATAGTTTGTACAAATTGTTTTACCCGTCCTTGCTCCTTCAATTTTCCAATCGGTCAAATAGTATCTTTTAACAAGTCCCATAACCTGACCGACTGTGAGTTTATTTTCGCCCATACTCACACCACCAATCGTAGAAAGCCTCTAAGTCATTGAAAGCCCAATCTCTTGCGTTTTCACATATCAAATCAGTGTTATAGGCAACACTATCGCTATTAAGGGCAGACAATATCTGTAAATATAAGTAATGTATTGCAATTCGATGAACATCAAGGCTGTAATCGAAATTCATAACAAAAACCCATTGAACAACAATATTTTCGCAATACAACTCGGGATAATCTAAGTGTGCCGTTGATTTTGACTTACTTTCGGTTTCAACAAAGTATTTGATATATTCTGCAATTTTCGCATTTGGTATGCTTTTGCAAAAACATTCATTACACATTCCGTCAAATAATTTGTGAAACGGAAAGTCTTCCTTTGCATCTTCAAGACCGCAGTCCTCACATACAAGAATAGGATATATATCCCAGTCTTTGCATTTCGGACATTTTGTCGGCTCTTCGTTATCATACCAAGTATGACCGCAGTTACCGCAACCGTACTTATCCATTACTCTCACCGCCTTTCAATCTGTCATACTCAGCCTTGCTGATGACAACAGCCTCTTCATTAAGACTGTCGATAAATTCTTTTTCCGTCATAGTGTTTCATCCTTCCTTTATTTTTTAATGTCGCAGATAAAAACTGCACCTACGGTAAGCAAAACACATAACATAAGAAATGTGTACATCGGCTCACCTCGCAAGCATTTTCGCAATTGATGTTTTGGGATAGCCACCAACAATCTTGATGTCTTCAAAGTTGTTGTAAATAAAAAATCGGCTTTTACCGAGAAAATCCGCAAAGTCCTTCTGCGAGATGAGTTCTCTGTTAGGAAATCTCTCATCGAGCCTGTCAAGGATAGAACGGTAAGTTTCTTTTTCTCTTGCCATTATTTGCTCACCTCTTCCTTTTCCTTTAAAGCACAGCCAAGTTTAAAGGCTGTGAGTGCAATTGCAAACTTATCATTTTTGACACCGCTTTTCTTGGCATCTTCTAACACTTTTGCAAATTCCAATGCACTATCTTTTTTTTCAGATGATGTTGTATTCATCGTGTTATTTACCATATTTTGCAATCCCCTTTCGTGTTGATAACATTATTGTAGCACCTTAAAATCGTGTTGTCAACATCTTTTTAATAATTTTTTTGAATTTTTTTCGCTTTATCGTGTTGACATACACGATTTTGATGTTATAATAGTAGTTGAAAGGAGGAATACGATGGATGACAAACTTATCGCAAGAGTTAAGGAAGTCCGAACAGCACATAAGTTGAGCCAACCGAAGTTTGCTGAACAGTTAGGTGTAACAAGAGATGTAATTGCAAACATCGAAACAGGCAGAGTTGAACCGAAAGAGCCGTTGCTTATGTTGATGTGCCGTATATACGATATCAATTATGATTGGCTTATGTACGGAGAGGGCAACCGTGATGCAGACTCTGATGACTCAATTGTGATGACCATTAAAGAAAAGTATGATATTGATGACCTTGACGAAAAAATCATAAGAGAGTATCTTGAGTTGACACCCGAACAGAGAAAAGTTTTCAAAGAGTATTGCAAAAAAGTTTTCGGGTAACAGAAAAGGTGGGCAGGAAAAATCCTACTCACCTTTTTAATTTGCCTGTAACTTGCTTTTTAAACTTGCTTTTTAAACTGGTGTAAATCGACCAGTTTAGATATGCTCAATTATTACTTTGGTTATTAGATTGTAAATGAATTTCAAAAGTTGTTCATCCTCAATATTGTTGATAAGTGCTATAATTTTTGACTTTGTATTCATAAATTTTACTCCTTCGTGTTGACAAATGTTGTTGTGTGTAGTTATAATAATTATTAAGGCAGATGCTATACTAATAATAGTATAGCCGAAAGGAGTAAAAAAACTATGAAAAAGGAAAAGAAACATTCAGGATGGTTTTGGGTGGTTGTTATAGGTGGCATTGTGTTTTTATCACTAATTGAAAAACCGCTATCAATATCAATAATGTCGAATGCTAATCCATATGATGCAAGTTCTGCACTTTGTGCAAGTGTGCTTGAAACAATCGTCATGATTGTTTTCGCTTTTTTAACTCTCTTCATTGCAAGACGAGTTGATGCTCACTTCGGCTATCCAAGAAACAACGGAGATGCCGAAAATGAAAATAACAACGATAAAATGCAAGAAATGCAAGAAAGAGATTCCGACCAATAGTAAGTTTTGTTGCTACTGTGGAAAGAAAATTGAGAAGAAGTCCGAAAAGCGAGCCGATGGAAGATATGAGAAGTCAATAACCATTAATGGTAAGCGAAAGACCTTCTACGGCAAGACAAAAGCTGAGTTAAATAAAAAAATCCTGCTATATCAGCAGGAAGTTGAGGAAAGTCAAAAACTTGGTGTACTGTTAATAGATTACAAAGAGGAATATCTACCGACATTATCTGAGTCAACGCAAAGCGGATACTCTCACGCACTCAGAGTGTTGTCTGAAACTTTTTCAGAGGTTATGGTCGCAAATATCAAGCCATCTGATATACAACGGTGTATTGACAGTTTACCACAATCATACACTACGAAAACTAAAAGAAATCACCTTGCTGTCTTTTCGAGTGTCTTTTCTTATGCTATTAGAAAAGGTGACTTTGGCATCGAAAGCAATCCGTGTGATTATATTCAAGCGAAAGGGAAGAAGTCAACAAAGCGTAGAATTGCGACAGAGGAAGAAATAAGAATAATCTTTGATAATGTTGATAAGCCTTTTGGGTTGTTTGCATTGTTCGTCTTAATGACTGGATGCAGGCGAGGCGAGGCATTAGCTGTGTGCTATGAAGACATTGACAGAGATACTAATACACTCCATATCACTAAAAGTTTGTCTTGGAAGGGAAATCGACCTTTTTTCAAAGTTCCGAAAACCGACTCAGGTATCAGAGATATATATATTCCCGAACAGCTTATGTTACACATTCCAAAGAAGAAAAAAGGTTATCTGTTTACAGATAAAGACGGTAAATTGCTTTCCGAATCTCATTACAAGAAGATATGGGATGCATATTGTGTCGATGTGGGATTAAGGCAGTATGCTACCGATAATAACCTTACTGTTATTTCGGCTCATTGTCTGAGGCACAATTACGCTACACTTCTGAACGAGGCAGGAATTGATATTACACAAGCTAAGAGATTGCTCGGACACGCAAACGAGGCAACAACGAAAGATGTTTACACCGATATCAGCAACAGACGAGCAAAAGAAAACAATCAAAAAATTATGCGAAAAATTGATGAAGAGTTATCGCATATAATAGCAGTATGATAATTTTTTTCGTCAATGTTTCGTCATAAGCACCGAAACATCAGTATTTAAGCCATTTTTATTAGGGTTCGAGTCCCTGTTGGCGCACCAAAAAAGAAAGTACTCAAGCGGGTACTTTCTTTTTATTTTACCGTTATGCGTGAACAGGGACTCGAAGGCGAGCGTTAAGAAAACAGTCCGGCGGACTGTTTTTAGCGAGAGCGTTGATGAATTTTTAGCTTTGAACAAGCCGCAACAAGCGAGGTAGAATAACTTAGATAGATAAAACACCTGTTGGCGCACCAAAAAAGAAAGTACTCAAACGGGTACTTTCTTTTTTTGTTTTTACTCTATCTTTTTCCAACAATACTTTTTCATAAAATCTGCAATTACGGTTATATCTTCACCCTCATAGTATTTTACAAGCAGTCTTTTAAATTCAGGCACTTCCTTTTCAGGAATCACCAAAAATCCGCCACCGTGTGAAATAAGATAGTGATTTGCAAAAATTACAGAGGCACGCTTGTTACCGTCAAGAAATATTTGTGTTTTCATACAATAAAGGCACAACTTAATTGCCGTATTGATAACTTCGTCACTTTCTTCTATAATTTCACGGATTTTTTCTTTTACATCCAACTCATTAGGCAACGGTGGAACATATGAAGAACCTCCGATAGTAACCGGAACTCCTCTAATTCTTCCGCCTTCCGCAAAAAATCCTTCATTAACAACTCTTGCTATATGGCTGAGCATATAGTAATCGGAACGACTTGCTATTACATCACGATCCAAAATAAATTCCCATGCGTGTTTTAAATTCAAAATTTTCTGAACATCTGTTGCAGTCACACCGGAAATTTTACCGTTATCTATGATTTCTTCAGTTTGTGGGAATGATGTAGCAACACCCTCAAGGACAGCCTGATCATATATATTCATTTTCATATTTGCACGGGCAAACGCAATATTGTTTATAACATCAGAAGAAAGTTCATCTTCTGAATATCCCGCATTTGCAAGTTGTTTATCTATACTGCGAAGTTCTTTCCTGATTTCACGGGCTTCTCTGGCATTGCGGAGGAGCAAATTATATAATTCTTCCGTATATGCACCTACATAAGTTGATGTCTGTTTTCCTGCAACACGCTTTCTCACATAAAGATATTTTTCATTACCTCGTTCCTTAATTTCGGGAGTTCCGTCATACGGCATTAAATTTAACCTTGCATTAAGGTCAGCACGGCTTCTTAGTAACTCTTGTATTTCATTGTATTTTGCGGCCATTATAATTCTCCTTTGGGGTACATTCTCTTGTAAAAGTATAATACAATTCTCCCCAACAGTCAATGCACCTTGGGGAACATTTTTGCATTTTAAAGCCTAATTCGTTCCCCAATAATAAATTTCAAACATATTATATCCTACTCAAGTTCTTTTATGAAATCCATTAACACCAACAAATTCCAAAACAACCCTTATCTCACTAGCGGATAAGGGTTGTTTTTATTCATTAATTTTACTCTTTTTGAATTCGAGATACTTTATATAGTCAAGCACATCGCAACATTCCTCTTTTGTAAATGACTGCGGAAGAGAAACAGAGCGAATGTTGCGGTTGAACGAAAGCGGTTCGTCAATCAGACCGATGAGATAGTCAACCGACACATCAAAAAGTTTTGCAATGATTATTTTTGAATTATCATCGGGATCACTGCGGTTACATTCGTATGATGATATCGTATAGTGTGACACGCCCAAAAGCTCTGCAAGCTGTGCCTGCGACACGCCGTGGTCTTTGCGAAGTTCCTGTAAGCGTTCACCAATCATAATATCACCTCATATATTTAATAACTTAATTATAAGTATTTTGCGAATTTTTGTTTAAAATTATGAGAAATTTTAGATTTTTAATTGACAAGTGTGAAAATCTGCATTATAATTCTCATATAAGCTGTGAATTTTCACAGTAATTAAGGAGGAACGGAAAATGAAAAAGAAAATCGCAATTATACTCGCCATATTAACTTTGACATCTCTTACAGCTTGCGGACAATCAAACGGCAATAACTCATCCTCAAAAACAGAAAGTTCATATTCATCTTCTGATAATTCTAAATCTGAAGTAAAAAGCCAAAAAGAAATCGATTCTGATGTTGAGGAAACAACAAAAAATGAAACTGATTCTTCTTCAGCAAAAGATTTTTCAACTCTTGATGGTATTGAAACTGCTGTAACTGAAGATGTAGAAAATACGATTTCCGAGTTAGAAAAAGAATTTGACTTACTCAAATCAAAAATTGATACATACGACAAATATAAAAAAGATTCAGCTTCCGTTGAAGACTTTTATAATAAAATCTTAAAAACCAACAATGATGCTTGCATCCGCTTATATGAATACGCATCAGACTATGCAACTATTATAATGAATTCAAATGAAGACTATAAACAAAAATATAAAGATACAAAGGAAATATACGAATGCGTTTATGATGATGCAGGAAAAGATATCTATAACGGAATATACGACGGCGTCCTAAAGGATATGTATAAAACTTTTTACGAGGATGTACTTGACGACTCAAAAGATGCAAAGGATTATAGTGAATGGTCAGATACTCGTTCAAATGAATATGATTGGTATTCTGATACTCGTTCTGATGTATACGATTTTTGGTCTGACACTCGCTCTGATATATATGATTTTTATTCAGATATAAAAGGGGATTTATGGGACGAAGATTTGTCAAAGGTTCAAAAGCATATCGATAAATTTGAAGCAAAAATAGAAAAGCTGAAAAACAATAAGTAATTGTTTTTATATTAAAAATACGATTTGTGAATTAAGCAACAGGCTGTACAGATTGCGTACAGCCTGTTTTTGTGTGGATATTAAAATGTAGCGACGAACCGTGTTCTCCACTACTAAACATCGGTAACTTTCTGACATCTATATAAATTTATTTTACATAAATTCTGTGCCTTTACTTGCGTGTGTCCGATTAACCTCGCTATATTTTCCGTTTTTCAATTTTTAACTTAATTTGAGTCAATGTCCGTTCTCCGTAATTCTGATTGCAACGGCGGTGACATCGTCCTCACGGTCGGCCTTACGGTGCTTTACCGCCTCGTCAACAACAGCCTTTGCAAGATCCTGGGTACTGCCCTCATTCCATGTGCGAATAAGCTTTTCGAGCCATTTGTCATCGCCCGTAATTACACCGTCTGATACCATAACAATCATATCCCCCGTTGTCAGATTTACCGTGTCGGTTGAAAATTTTATACCGTTTAGAATTCCTGCAGGGAGCGACGGCATTTCACGAACCGTTACCCTGCCGTTTTTCTTTACAAATGTTACGGGTGCGCCTGCTTTTTTAAAAGTGGTTTTGCCGGTGTAGAGGTCAACACTTGTGACATCAACCGTTGAAAGCGATTCGTCCTCACTTTTCACCATGAGGGCGGAGTTCACAATCTGCAAACAGCTGTCGGCTGAAAGTCCCGCCCTTAGCAGTCTTGTCATAACGGATGCCGCCATATTGCCGTCAACGGCAGCTCTGCCGCCCGTACCCATACCGTCACACACGAGCGCATATGTTTTGCCGAAACCGTCATTGAAATAATTTATGCAGTCACCGCAGAGCTTACCGTTGTCGGCAGTGTGCTGGTCGCTTCCGATTTCAACATCAAACACGGGCATTTCGCACATTGCAATACGGATTCTGTTGCCCTCACGGCTGATTGTCGGAAGGTCAAATCTTCTTCCGCAACAGCGTGAAATCTCACGCATAACCTCGCCCTTAGAAAGCTTTTCGGACTTATTCGAGAGCGTAAGTTCCACGCTCATTCTTCCGCCGTTTGACACAAGGCAGATGCACTCCTCAACAATTGCACCGAGGTTTGTGAGGGCGCTGATTATCCGTTGTGCAGATTCGTTATCGCACCGCATTGTGTTGCGAAATTCATCAGCCAAATCATGGAGAATATCGCCGATTCCGGAAAACTGCCCTGCAACAACGCTCCGCACATCGGTAATCCTTTGTTGTGCCTCAAGCGCCGACTGATATTCACGGTAGTTTGCGTTCATTGAACGGGCAATTTCGCCTTTTTTACAGCAGTTTTTTATGAAAGATTTTTCAACATCTCTTTCGCCTATTGTGCCGTTCGATTCAAGATACTCTTCAAGCCTTGCAAAATCGTCACGGGTGACACCGCCCTTGTGTTCATAGCAGTACATTTTCAGTCCGCAGGTTTCGCAGACTTCATTTCTTGTACCCTCACAAACAGCGTCAAATGTGGGCGAATAGAGCTTTTTCATCTTTTCAGAAACTTTTGAGACATCGTTTTTCACATTGCCGACTGCCTTTGAGGCAAAGTCGAGTCGCATAACAATATTTTTTTGCAGAGCCTCTCCGAGCGATGTGTTTTTGTCGCTTGAAAACACGGGCGAAATCACATTGCCGACCTCTTTCGGAAGAACCATAAACACCGCACTTGCGGCAAGGCTTTCAACAAGCACACCCGACGGTGTTCCGAACTGCGAACCGAACGCAAGGCACATCACACCGTTTGAGATTACAAAGGCAATCGCACAACCCAATTTTCCGAGCTGTGAAAAAAGCCCCGCCATAAGTCCTCCGAATGCAAAACCGCCGCAGATGTAGCCATTCTCCCTTGACGCAATGCTGAAAATCGCTCCTGTTGAAATTCCGCTGATTGCACCGCCCGTAACCGAGCCGTAGCGTGAACAGAGCAAAATGACGAGCATTGCAATAATTCTGCCGAGCGAGATATTCTGCCACGCAATACTGCCGAAAGCCAGAATCAGGATACACCCCGACATAACCACGCTTGCGGTTTCCTGTTGCGAGAAAACTTCAAAACTTCTGTTGTCGCCTGCAAGGTGCAGTGCTGTGCTGATAAAATATGCCGCCGCACCTGCAATTACCGCCTCGGTTACGCAATCGGCAAAGGTTGTCAGCGTGCTTGTGCTTACGAAAAGCAACGAAACACCCGTTGCAAAAATCGGAACAAATGCCACAAGCGGAGCAAAAACCTTGCTTTTGGTAACCTTGTCAAGATCACCGAGCAGCCACCGCAGACCGCCTATTGCCGCCACAACGGCAAGGTATCGAAAGCTGTCCGAGGGTTTGAGCAGGACATAGCCGAATGCCGTGCCTAAGAGTGATGACAAAAGATACTTTCTCGGAACTGCCGCCGCAAATGACGCCCCGAACGGTGCAAGGCTTCCGAGAACCGCTCCCCGTGACACCAAAATTCCGCAGAGCAGACAACCTGCGTTTGTGAGCATTTTCCGCATAAAATCGCCCTGAACAGTGTCCTGTCTGCGAGCCAAAGTAGTTTTTGCTTCCATAAAAATCAACATCCCTTTAATGATTTACTTCTTTTTGTATTTTTATTATAGGATATTATGGGTAACAGTTTTGTCTTTTTGTGAATGAGAATTTTTATATTCTTTTGTAGAAACAAAGCTTTGGAAAAACTTAATAAAGTAATTACGCAAAAGATTGTTCAACATTAAAAAAAGCCGTTGTTAAAATTCTGATTTTGCATTATAATGGAGTAAACCAAAGTGAAAGGACAAACAAAATGATTATAATGTCAGTTGACCTCGGAAAAGCACGCACAGGCATTGCCGTATGCGACAAAACCGAGTTTTTAGCGTCGCCATATACGGTTATTTTTGAAAAGTCACCGAAACAGTTGCTTGAAAAGGTGTCAAATACAGCCAAAGAAACAAAAGCCGAGCTTATTGTTGTGGGACTTCCGAAAAATATGGACGGCAGTGAGGGCGAAAGCGCACAGAATGCCAGAGCGTTTGCCGAAAATCTGAGCAATGAAACAGGCATTGAATGCATTATGCAGGATGAGCGTGGAACAACAATTACGGCTCACAATTTTCTCAACACCACAAATACAAGAGGAAAAAAGCGTAAAAATGTCGTTGACGAGGTTGCCGCCACAATAATTCTTCAGGATTATCTTGACAAAAGAAAATCGGGCTTAAACAGATAAAATCATAAAAGATTTACCCTTCCGATGATTTCGGAGGGTTATTTAATGTACATTTTGAGAATTTTATAACCTAAAATTCAAGCACGCCGCAGTTTTTCTCACTTGAAACTGCGGCGTGCTTTTAAGTTAAATGCTTTAGTACTTTTAAGTACTATAAAATCATTATATCACCCATTTATGATAAAGTCAATAGTACCGATAGATACTATACAAGGTGATAATATGTATTTTAAAAGACTGCGTGATTTGCGAGAAGATCATGATATGAAACAAAGTGAAGTTGCCGAATATTTAGGAATTCAGCAGACGGTCTATTCACGCTACGAAAGAGGATTTCAGTCAATTCCTGTTGAGCATTTAATTAAACTGGCTGATTTGTACAAAGTTTCCACAGATTACATTCTCGGCAGAAAATAGTTACAAATTAAAAATTAAAGTCGGGCAGCAGATTTTCAATGCAAAATTTCTGTTCCCGACTTTTTTTATTTGTGATACGGCGAGCCGCCGTTCCCTGTTCGTGTAAACAGTATATTATTGAAAAAACATATTATGCCAGAGCGAAAGTTTTTTAAAATTGAAAGTTGAAAATGGAAAATTGAAAATTGCGGTCGGGCAGACAGTTTGCAAACGAAAAAATACACGGTATGTACCATTTGGCACATACCGTGGTTTTTTTATACATTATATGTTTTCAGTTAAATCAGAAGTCCATAATTTCATCATCTTCAAGAGCAACGATAACATCGTCTGTATCGTCATTCTCAACGATTTCTGCCTCAGAATTACTCTCAAGCTGAACATCTGCATATCTCTGCATACCTGTACCTGCAGGGATAATCTTACCGAGGATAACATTCTCTTTAAGACCGACGAGCGGATCAACCTTACCCTTGATAGCGGCATCTGTAAGAACTCTTGTTGTTTCCTGGAATGATGCGGCTGAAAGGAAGCTGTCTGTTGCAAGAGCGGCCTTTGTGATACCGAGGAGGAGCTGTGTGAATGTTGCCTCACGAAGACCTTCTTCGCCGTTGGCAATACGCTTTTTAATCTGCTCATTCTCGTAAAGAACTTCGTTCTTGTCGTAGGTCTGACCTGACATAAAGCCTGTGTCGCCTGCGTCCTCAACCTTAACCTTACGCATCATCTGACGAACGATAACCTCAATGTGCTTATCGTTGATTTCAACACCCTGTAAACGGTAGGTACTCTGTACTTCCGAAATAAGGTAGTTCATGACTGCCTCGGGTCCGAGAATATCGAGTATATCGTGCGGATTAACAGCACCATCGGTAATCTTGTCACCCTTTTTGATGTGGTCACCGTCAAATACCTTTACACGGAAACCGAAAGGAATGAGGTAAGCTCTTTCTTCGCCTGTTTCCTTGTTAAAGATAACAGCGTGCTTTGCGTTTTTGATTTCTTCAAAACGAACATCACCGTCGATTTCACTGATGATTGCAAGGCTCTTTGGTTTACGAGCCTCGAAAAGCTCTTCAACTCTCGGAAGACCCTGTGTGATATCTTCGGCAGATGCAACACCACCGGTATGGAATGTTCTCATTGTAAGCTGTGTACCCGGCTCACCGATTGACTGAGCGGCAATAATACCGACAGCCTCACCGACAGTAACAGGCTGACGGTTGGCAAGGTTAGAACCGTAGCACTTACGGCAAGCGCCGTGTTTTGCACGACATTCAAGTACCGAACGAATCTTGATGTGGTCAACACCCGAATTAACGATGATGTCAGCCTCTTTGTCGCCCATCATAACATCCTTTGAAACAAGAACATTACCGTTAGAATCGCAGAAGTCATCAAGGAGATATCTTCCGATAAGACGCTCGTGGAGTCCTTCGATAACATTTGATTCGCCTGCTTTGATGTCAAAAATTTCAAGACCTTCTGTAGTACCGCAGTCCTCTTCACGGATAATAACTTCCTGTGATACATCAACAAGACGGCGGGTAAGGTAACCTGAGTCGGCTGTACGAAGAGCTGTATCGGCAAGACCTTTACGAGCACCACGAGATGAAATAAAGTACTCCAAGATGTTAAGGCCTTCACGGTAGTTAGCTCTGATAGGAATTTCGATTGTTTTACCTGATGTATTGGCGATAAGGCCACGCATACCTGCAAGCTGTCTGATCTGGCTCATACTACCACGGGCACCTGAGTCAGCCATCATGAAGATTGGGTTGTAGCGGTCAAGGTTTTTCTGGAGGGCGTCGGTTACATCGTTAGTAGCCTTTTCCCAGATACGAAGAACTTCTTCGTAACGCTCCTCGTTTGAACGAAGACCCATCATAAACTCATCACGAATAACATCAACTTCCTTCTCTGCCTCGGCAATAATCGCCTTCTTCTGAGGAGGAATAACTGCGTCACAAACGGCAACGGTAATAGCACCCTTTGTAGAATACTTATAGCCCTGTGCCTTAATGTGGTCAAGAACAACGCTTGTTCTTACCGGACCGTGAATTTTAATACATTTATCAATAATCTTCTTAAGACCCGATTTACCAACGAGGAAGTCAACCTCAAACTTGAATCTGTTTTCGGGGATACTTCTGTCGATAAAGCCGAGATCCTGAGGAATAGGATTGTTAAAGATAATCTTACCGATTGTTGTGTCTACAATACCGGATTCGATTTTTCCGTCAATTTCAAGCTCACGGCGAACCTTGATTTTTGAGTGAAGCTCAATGACGCCTGTCTGATAAGCCATCATAACTTCATCAACATCACGGAATACCTTTCCTTCTCCTCTCTCACCGTCCTTATCAAGTGTAAGGTAGTAAGAACCGAGGATCATATCCTGTGTAGGAACTGTAACAGGCTGACCGTCAGAAGGCTTGAGAAGGTTGCCTGCTGCGAGCATAAGGAATCTTGCCTCTGCCTGTGCCTCTGCCGAAAGAGGTACATGGACAGCCATCTGGTCACCGTCAAAGTCAGCGTTGTATGCTGTACAAGCGAGCGGATGAAGTTTAAGAGCACGACCTTCAACAAGAACAGGCTCAAATGCCTGAATACCAAGACGGTGAAGTGTTGGAGCACGGTTGAGGAGAACGGGGTGTCCCTTGATTACAACTTCAAGTGCGTCCCAAACATTGTCCTTTGCACGCTCAACAGCTTTTCTTGCTGATTTGATATTCTGCTCTGCTTTAGTTTCAACAAGGCGTTTCATAACGAACGGCTTGAAGAGTTCAAGTGCCATTTCCTTGGGAAGACCGCACTGATACATTTTGAGTTCAGGTCCTACAACGATAACCGAACGGCCTGAGTAGTCAACACGCTTACCGAGAAGGTTCTGACGGAAACGGCCCTGCTTACCTTTAAGCATATCCGAAAGTGACTTGAGGGCACGGTTGTTAGGTCCTGTAACGGGTCTGCCTCGTCTGCCGTTGTCGATGAGTGCGTCAACGGATTCCTGAAGCATTCTCTTCTCGTTGCGGATGATGATTTCAGGTGCGTTAAGCTCAAGGAGCTTTTTAAGCCTGTTGTTACGGTTGATAACTCGACGATAGAGGTCGTTAAGGTCACTTGTTGCAAAACGACCGCCGTCAAGCTGAACCATAGGACGGATATCCGGCGGAATTACCGGAACAACATCGAGAATCATCCACTCGGGACGGTTGCCCGACATTCTGAAGCTTTCAACAACATCAAGTCTTTTAAGGAGTCTTACTCTCTTCTGTCCCGATGCAGTTTCGAGTTCTTCTTTAAGTGAGGCGGAAAGAGCATCAAGGTCAATCTCGGCAAGGAGCTTTTTGATTGCCTCGGCACCCATACCTGCTTCAAAGTCGTCTTCATACTTCTCACGCATATCATTGTACTCACCCTCGGTAAGACACTGATACTTTGCAAGGTCACGGCAGTCGCCGGGATCTGTTACGATGTACTGTGAGAAATAGAGTACATTCTCCAAAAGCTTGGGAGAAATATCAAGCATAAGGGCAATTCTTGAAGGAATTCCCTTGAAATACCAAATGTGCGACACGGGAGCGGCAAGCTCAATGTGTCCCATACGCTCTCTTCTGACCTTTGAACGGGTTACTTCAACGCCGCAACGGTCACAGATTTTACCCTTAAAACGGATTCTCTTGTATTTACCGCAGTGACATTCCCAGTCCTTTGTCGGTCCGAAAATGCGTTCGCAGAACAAGCCGTCTCTTTCAGGCTTGAGAGTACGATAGTTAATTGTCTCGGGCTTTTTAACTTCGCCATAAGACCATTCTCTCATCTGCTCAGGAGAAGCAAGTCCGATTTTAATTGAGTCAAAAACATTATTATCTATCATTGCATTTCCTCCTTACATATCGTCACTGCCAAAGTCATCGCTGAAATCATCCGATGTGTAGCTGTCCTCTTCAACATCGGCAAGTGAATCGTCAAACATATTGCCTTCTTCGCCGCCCTCGTCAAGAGTGTAGCCGTCCATTGATGTCATTACGTGGTCTTCTTCAAATTCCGGATTTGTTGCATCAACAATATCCTCGTCCTCATCAAACTTCTGCTTAATGTCAATTTCTTCACCGTCAGAGTTAAGAACACGAACATCAAGTGAAAGTGACTGGAGTTCCTTAATAAGAACTCTGAATGACTCAGGAATACCCGGAGCAGGAATATTCTGACCTTTAACGATAGCCTCGTAGGTCTTAACACGGCCGACAACATCGTCCGACTTAACTGTAAGAATTTCCTGAAGTGTATAAGCAGCACCGTAAGCCTCAAGTGCCCAAACTTCCATCTCACCGAAACGCTGACCGCCGAACTGAGCTTTACCGCCGAGTGGCTGCTGTGTAACGAGAGAGTAAGGACCTGTGCTTCTTGCGTGGATTTTTTCATCAACGAGGTGATGGAGCTTGAGGTAGTACATATAACCTACTGTTACAGGGTTATCGAAACGCTCGCCTGTACGACCGTCAACAAGCCATGTCTTACCGTCCTCGCTGTAACCTGCGTCTTTAAGACACTGGAAAATGTCCTGCTCATGAGCACCGTCAAATACAGGAGTCATAATCTTCCAGCCAAGCGCCTTTGCGGCATAACCGAGGTGAACCTCAAGAACCTGACCGATGTTCATACGAGAAGGTACGCCCAACGGGTTAAGTACGATGTCAAGCGGAGTACCGTCAGGAAGGAACGGCATATCTTCCATTGGGAGAATTCTTGAAACAACACCCTTGTTACCGTGACGACCTGCCATCTTATCGCCTACGCTGATTTTTCTCTTGAGTGCAAGGTAAACTCTTACAACCTTGTTTACACCGGGCTGGAGTTCGTTTCTGCTGTCTGCACGGGTAAACACCTTAACATCAACAACAGTACCGCATTCACCGTGAGGCACACGGAGAGATGTATCTCTGACTTCTCTTGCCTTTTCACCGAAGATTGCACGAAGGAGTCTTTCCTCGGCTGTAAGCTCTGTTTCACCCTTTGGAGTTACTTTACCGACAAGGATATCGCCTGCTTTAACCTCAGAACCGATCTGAATGATACCGTCCTCGTCAAGATACTTGAGAACATCTTCACCTACATTCGGGATATCTCTTGTAATCTCTTCGGGGCCGAGCTTTGTATCTCTTGCCTCTGTGTCATATTCTTCAATGTGAATTGATGTATAAACATCATCACGAACGATTTTTTCGTTGATAAGAACAGCATCCTCGTAGTTGTAACCTTCCCATGTCATAAAGCCGATGAGAGCGTTCTTACCGAGAGCAACTTCACCGTTTTCGGTAGCCGGACCGTCTGCGAGAACTTCGCCCTTCTTAACTCTCTGTCCTCTTGACACGATAGGACGCTGGTTGATACATGTACCCTGGTTAGAGCGGAGGAACTTGATAACCTCAAAGTCCTGAACTCTGCCCGAGTCATACTGTACACGAATGTTACGGGCGTCAACGCTCATAACGATACCGTCTTCCTCAGCGAGGATACAAACGCCTGAGTCTGTACCTGCCTTGTACTCCATACCTGTACCGACGATAGGAGCTTCACTGCGGAGAAGCGGAACTGCCTGACGCTGCATGTTCGCACCCATGAGAGCACGGTTTGCGTCATCGTTTTCAAGGAACGGAATCATAGCCGTAGCAACAGATACAACCATCTTAGGAGATACATCCATGAAGTCGAATCTTTCGGGAGAATACTCTACGAACTCGTCACGGTAACGACCTACGACTCTTGAATGAACAAATCTGCCGTTTTCATCAAGCGGTTCGTTAGCCTGTGCAACAGCGTAGTTATCCTCAACATCGGCTGTCATATAAACAACCTCGTCGGTTACAACGCCTGTTTCCTTGTCAATTTTACGATAAGGAGCTTCGATAAAGCCGTACTTGTTGATACGGGCAAATGAAGCAAGATATGAGATAAGACCGATGTTAGGACCTTCAGGAGTTTCGATAGGACACATTCGGCCATAGTGTGTGTAGTGTACGTCACGAACCTCAAATCCTGCACGATCTCTTGAAAGACCGCCCGGACCGAGGGCTGAAAGACGACGCTTGTGGGTAAGCTCTGCAAGTGGGTTACCCTGATCCATGAACTGTGAAAGCGGTGAAGAACCGAAGAATTCTTTAATTGCCGCTGTTACGGGACGGATATTGATGAGTGAGTTAGGCGAAAGCGACTCCATATCCTGTGACTGGGTTGTCATTCTCTCTCTTACTACTCTTTCAAGACGGGAGAAACCGATTCTGAACTGGTTCTGAAGAAGTTCGCCTACGCAGCGGATTCTTCTGTTGCCGAGGTGGTCAATATCATCTGTATTACCGACACCGTGAGCAACACAGTTAAGGTAGTTGATTGTTGCAAAGATATCATCAACCGTGATGTGGTTAGGAACAAGCTCATCTGCACGGCTTCTGAGCATTTCCTTGAGGTCATCCTCATTCTCACAGGAATCAAGAATTTCGCAAAGAACATCAAAACGAACATTTTCCTTGATATCACACTCTGCTTCTGCGTCAAAATCAACATAGCAAGCGATGTCAACCATACCGTTTGAAATAACCTTAACGATTGTTTCATCGGCAGCCTTTACATAGGCAATCTTAACACCTGCGTTTTCGATTTCAAAAGCCTTTTCCTTTGTGATTTTTTCATCACGAAGAGCCATAACCTCGCCTGTGCGTGGGTTGGCAATCGGCTCTGCAAGAACCTGACCTTCAAGACGGTTTGCAATACCGAGCTTTTTGTTGTATTTATATCTGCCTACTCTTGACATATCATAACGACCGGGGTCAAAGAACAGGTTGTTTATGTGTGTCTGCGCACTGTCAACTGTCGGAGGCTCAGACGGACGGAGCTTTTTGTAAACCTCGATAAGACCTTCTTCAACATTTGAAGCAGCATCCTTTTCGATAGTAGCTCTCATTCTTTCATCGTCACCGAAATAGTCGAGAATTTCGGCATCCGAGCCAAGACCGAGTGCTCTGATGAATGATGTAACGGGAAGCTTACGGTTCTTATCAATACGAACATAAAAAACATCGTTTACATCGGTTTCATACTCAAGCCATGCACCACGATTCGGGATAACTGTTGTTGAATACAGTTCCTTACCGGTTTTATCGTGATCCATTTTATAGTAAACGCCCGGGCTTCTTACAAGCTGTGAAACGATAACACGCTCAGCACCGTTGATAACGAATGTGCCGCTTGCGGTCATCAGCGGGAAATCGCCCATAAATACATTGCTCTCTTTGATTTCACCCGTTGACTTGTTCAAAAGTCTTGCGGTTACTCTGAGAGCAGCTGAATATGTTGCATCACGAACCTTACACTCAATTACGCTGTAGTTCGGGTGATCAACATCAAGTGTGTAGTCGATAAAATCGAGAACAAGGTTGTCCTGATAATCGGTAATGCCCGAAACATCTTTAAATACTTCTTTAAGACCTTCGTCAAGCAACCATTTGTATGACGCTTTCTGAATGTCGATAAGATTAGGCATATCAATTACTTCATCGATTTTACCAAAACTCATTCTTTCGGTGTTGCCAAGCTTTACGGGTTTGACATTAACCATAGGCGTATCACTCCTTAAAAAATCTATGAAACGGGGCAAGCGGTACTGAAAATCTGCTCATAAAAAGCTCTTGACACAAAAGGATTTTTGTGATAATATCCCCTTGTCGGATAAAGTTTTTTGCGGATTTTCCCGACCTCTTCGGTACATATCCCCATTATGGTACATTTTATTATTCTATATTGAAATAATCAATAAGTCAAGAGAATTTTCGGATTTTTTTCGGATTTTACTGACTTTTTTATATTTTTACAGGTTTTATTTCCCGAAAAGAATTATTTTCCTTTTCGGGCTATTTTTTACATCTCAATGCAACACCCGACACGGTGTATGGTTTTAAACAGCGTGGGTAAACCACCATTCACCTATACCGTCAGTCGCAAGGCTACCGTTTGTTTTGGTTGAACAGCCAAAATAAGCAAGCCAATTTTTTGTAAATATTTGTAAATATGAATTTTATATAATAAATGCTTTGGATTAAATCGAACCGATTTTACAATCGTTTCGATTGGCGAACACGGTCCACCGCTACAGTATAACAATCGTTTTGCGGAATTTATAAAGCTTGTTTTTAAATATAATTTCTACTATTAGCAACTGGAATCTGAGTGAAAAATTACGGCATAACCGAAATTTAATCGGTTATGCCGTTTTTATGTTTATGTACCTGAACACCCTTATTCTCGTTTTGACTTTAGATAGTTTTCAAAGGCTTCTTTGATAACTGAATGTTTTTCGTCTTTATCTGCATCACTGTTCCAATCTGTTCCATCTGTTGCGTTTTTTATCATATATGAAGTGCTCCACTCCTTAATATCGTGGTCATATATATCATAAGTTATTTTCTCCATTGTACCATCGTCAACATTAAGATAATAACCGCATCCATAATAACCTCCGATTGGGTAATTGATGTAAAATGCCATTTGTTCTCCGTTGGCAAAATTATAAAAGCTGATTTTGTCGATTGAAAATGTTTTTCCGCTATCATCCTTTGTAACATCCCAATTTTCAATATTATCATAAACAAGTTCAATATATTTAGCATCAGCGTCTGTAATCACGACGGAGCTTTCTGTATTTTCTACTTTTCCGCAGGCAGAGGTCAGTAAAATAATAAACATGGCTGTTATTAAAATTATAAGTTTTTTCATTTTGGTTTTACCTCTCCACATCCGCATGTTCCGACATAATTCTGATTTATCTTTCCGCATTTTGGGCATTGCCATTCACCTGTTTGCGGCTTGGTAAAGGTTATTACTTTTGGCGAACTGCAATTCAAACAATATTTAACACTATCTGCATTTAAGCGTCCACATTTAGGGCATTCCCATTGATTAGATGGAAAAAGACATTCTTTGTTATCAATATTATTTGATCGGGAATTTATATTGTTTAAGTACATATCATATGCTTTGTTTGCCGATGAGTTTACTTTTTGAATTGCACATGCAAAAATTACGGCAATTATTTCGAGAAATGCAGCAATCATCATGCCTGTGATATTTTCATCACGGTGATGATCTATATAAGATGATACATTCATTATAAAGACAATTGTTGCAGCAATTTCTAAAATAATGAATAGAACTACATACACCATTCGTTCAGGGTGTTTTGTATGATAGTCATCCATAAATTCTTCTTTACTTTTAATTCGCTCAGTCTTTCTCTCTGTATGCTGTACATTAAAATTCAGATTTGCATTTCGGTTAGAAAAATTATCCGATACAGAATTTCCTATTTGTGCACCGCAGTGCTGGCAAAACACACTTCCCTCATCAATTTGTTTTCCACATTTTTGACAATACATAATTCTCTCCTCAATTCATAATATATTATTTATTGCTTTAATTTGTTTTTCAACAATGTTCAATTAACGATTACAATAAGATTATATACTATAGTATAGGCATTGTCAACACTATAGTGCATATTTTATGCTTTTTATTACATTGTGTGCAAAATAAATGTGTATTAGTATAATTAAAAAGTACCCTAAAGAGCAGGATGAAGCATATGGAACGCACCGAACTTAACAAAAAGATAGGACAAAACATTCGGAAATATCGTTTAAAAATTGATATCAGCCAAGAAAATCTTGCTATGTCGGCAGGTCTTTATCCTGCATATCTCGGCAGACTTGAGCGAGGTGAAAAGTGTCCCACAATAGACACACTGTATAAAATATCCTGTGCGCTCGGTATAACAATCAATGAACTTATTTGTTTTGATTCCAAAATCGACTCATCGCCAACTAATAATCAGGCAAAAATGCGAATTGAAGAAGCGTTAAAACAAATTCCTGACACACAACAATTGCGAATTGCAGAAATTGTTGAAAATATCGCAGTCATAATAAAAGAAGAAAAAAATCAGTAGTAGCGGCAGTCAGTGACCACCGCTACAGTATTACAATCGCTTTGTCGAATTTATAAAGTTTGCTTTTAAATATAATTTCTCCCGTTACTAACGGGAGAACACGGTTCGCCGCTACAGACAATGCATAACTTTCATCACATCAAAACAATTTTATTAAACATAAAGTTTCATCAAGGCGGGCGTCCAATGAACGCCCCTACATTTAAACAACAACTTTCATATAAAAATATCGGGTGACAAGGACTTGCAATTTTGCAAATCTGTCACCCGATTTTTATTAAATCAGTCGTATTCTGATTTGAATTGTTTTTCCAGATAATCTTTTATTCGGCTTATGCCTGATGGCATATCAAGGTTGAATAGTACAAATACAAACAACGCAAATATACAACCGCCTAAACCAAGCCAAAATGATTCAACCATATCTGCGGCACAAAAAATAAAGATTACAAGCGACAAAAGCAAAAAGGTAATTTCCGGTAGGGCGATACCTATAATTCTATTTCCTTTTTTCGTTTTGAATACTCTTCCGTAAAAATATGGACGCACTATTGATTGACAGCCGTGTGTGTCCTTTGTACCGAAATTGTAAAACAGACAAAGCAAATTTTTTCGATGCGACACCCAGTTTATGCCAAGGTCATAGTCCACATACTTTCGCATATATTTTACATTTCTTTTTGAACTGAGTATTCTTTCAATTTCAGCTGTGCTGTAATCTGATTTAATATTTATAAACATAGCTTTGTACTCTTATTTCCCCATATCATCATATCTGTCCAGAAACGAAACTTTATTATCGCCTTGTTTATATGAAATAATCGTATCGAGGTTGACATTTTCAACGCTATGGAAAATGTTGCTTTCAATCTGGGGATTGATTTTCTTCAGATTTGCTATAAGCTGTTTGATTTCCTGTCGTTTTGAGCCTGTGTTGCTGTTTGGGGAACAGGTTGTGCAGGTGTCCGTAAAACGGCACGCACATTGAATGAAATTCAGCTTGTTGTAATCTCGCCAATGCTTGATTTCAGCCTCACGAACGAGGTAGAGAGGGCGGATAAGTTCCATTCCCTCATAGTTTGTGCTGTGGAGCTTCGGCATCATCGTCTGAACCTGACCGCCGTAGAGCATACCCATAAGAATAGTTTCTATAACATCGTCATAGTGATGACCGAGTGCGATTTTGTTACAGCCGAGCTGCTTTGCCTTTTTGTAGAGATAACCTCTCCTCATTCTTGCGCAAAGGTAGCAGGGATATTTGTCAACATTGTAAACAGAGTTAAAAATATCTGTTTCAAAAACAGTTATCGGAATGTTCAGCCTACGGGCGTTGCTCTCGATTACATCACGATTTTCAACGCTGTAGCCCGGGTCCATTACAAGAAAAACAAGCTCAAACGGAAATTTATTGTGCCTTTTCAACTCCTGAAAAAGCTTTGCCATCAGCATTGAATCCTTACCGCCCGAAATGCAGACGGCAATTTTATCGTTCGGCTCAACGAGCTTGTATTCAATGATCGCCGCAGTAAATCTGCTCCAAATCGTCTTGCTGAACTTTTTGCGGATGCTCTTTTCAACATCGGTTGCATAGTCCTCATTCTCGAATTGACTTCTCAACCAACTGTAATAACCGCCCTCAAGATTCACGGCATTGAATCCGTCATCACGCAGATTTTCTGCAAGCTCGTCACTTATCTGACCGCTTTTGCAACAGAGGACAACAAGCTTGTCTTTTGGCAAAAGTGAATTATCCTCTTTGATTTTTGCAAGCGGAATATTCTTTGCACCGTCAATGTGACCGTATTCAAACGAAATTTCATCTCGGATATCGACAAGAGTATATTCCTCGTCAAGCTTCCTCACCTGTTCTATTGTAATCTGATTGTTTTCCGATTTAAACATTCATAACCCTTCAATCTCTGTTTTTGCTGTTTTTTATTGCAACAATTGTTATATCGTCAAATTGCTCCGCATTTTCGGTAAAGTCCGTCAAAGCGTCATAAACTCCGTCACACACACCTTTTGCAGTCTGTTCGGCATTTTGACAGGCAGACACAAGTCTTTCGTTGCCGAAAAATTCATTATCCGCATTTGTTGCCTCATTCACACCGTCGGTGTAAAGGCAAATTATATCGCCGTTTCCAAATTCAGCGCTGTTCACAACATATCTTGCATCATCAAACACACCGAGCATTATACAGGGCTTACATTCTAAAAATTCAGCCTTGCCGTTGCTCACCGCAACAGGCTTGTTATGACCTGCATTTATGTACAAAAAGCTGTCGCTGTTTTTGTCAAAAATCACGGCAAACGCAGTTACAAACATTCCCTCGGGATTTGACAAACAGAGTTCCCTGTTGATTTCTTCAAATGCCCTGTCGGGTTCTGCATTTTCGGTCATTTTTTCGTGGATAAGAGTTTTTGCAAAAGCCATAAACATTGCCGCCGCAACGCCCTTGCCCGACACATCACCGACTACGGCACATATTCTGCCGTCAGGCAATGCAAAGCAATCGTAAAAATCGCCGCCTACCTGTCTTGCAGACTCCATTCTTGCCGAAACATCAAAACAATCGGCAAAGACAACATTCTTTTCTCTCGCAATTATTCCGTACTGAATCCGCCTTGCAACCTCAAGCTCTGTTTCATTTTTAGCCTTTTCACTCGCAAGGGCGGAATTTTTTTCAACATAAGTTTCTACATCGTGAGCCATATCGTTGAAATAATCAGCCAAAAGCTGAATTTCATCGTCAGAGCCGAGTTTTATCGGCACAAACGCTTTCTTTGTATTTGTGCCGTCAGCCTTGTCGGAAAAGTATCCTCGAATTTTTTCAAAAATCAAAAGTATCGGATTATACATCTTTTTTCTGACAAACCGCATTACAAGTAAGAATACAATTGCCAGCACAACAAACAACGCAAGAACTCGCATTGCAGTATAGAAAATGATTTCCGTATAAATCTGCGTCAGCGAATAGTCCGCACCGATTAATGCAACAGGCTTGCCGTCATTGCCTTGAATCGCTGAAAATGCCGTGTAAAAACTGCCGAAGCTGTCGTTCTGATATTCGTAAGCCGTGACAAGGTTAGGATTTTCCCACGCCTCTTTTTCAGCGTCCCACAAGCTGTGGTCAACCTCTGCACCTGCACTTCTCACATTTAAAGCATTCTCGTTTTCGCTGTCATCATCGGCAACAGTCATAACATATGTAACCTTGTTTTCGTCAAAATTCGGAATGTAAATGTACATATATTCAAGGTGATTCGTCTGACAAATCCACCTCAAGGTCTTAACGGCTTTCCGATATTCTTCGGAATCGGGATTATCAAGCAATGCATTTATATCGCAGCGTTCAAAAGTTTCTGTTGCAACCTTTGACGCACTTTCGGTCAGCTGTCGTGTAAACCGCCTTGTGCGCTGAATGTTTTCAATGCAATTGAGCGTACCCGAAACAATCACCGCCAAAATAAACAGCACAAGTATGTGAAAGAAAAGCCTTTTGAAAATCGACTTTTTGACTTTTATTTTGCCGATTGGTTTTTCGGATTTTTTCATTAACAGTCACCGCTTTCTTTCCACACACTTTTTCATCTTGTATTTTAACACGAATGTATGATAAATGCAAAACATAATAAATGTCATAAAGTAATTGTCAACCCGTAGCGGCGGTCAGTGACCGCCATTTGTTTTGTGTGCAAACACGAAACAATTCGTAGCGGCGAACCGTGTTCGCCGCTACAAACAATCCATAATTTTCATCACATCAAAACATTTTAATAAAACAAATAGTTTCATCAATGCGGGCGTCCAATGAACGCCCCTACGGGTTTGCGGCATTTATAAAATTTGTTTTGGCATACAATTTCTGCCTTTACCTGCGGTCGCAAGGCTATCCCAACAAATAAACAACAACTTCCATATACAAAAACAGTCGGGAAACAATGCTTTTCATTTTGCAAACTGTCTGCCCGACCACAATTTTCCATTTTCAATTTTCCATTTTCAATTTTCCATTTTTAATTAAGCAAAAACAGCCGACTGCTTTGCAATCGACTGTTTAATAATCGGATTATATATCAATTACCATCTTGCGTCAAGTTCGGCTTTGGTGGCTCTTTTTTTCTTTCTTGCAACATATCTTGAATATCTTGAAAGCTTTCTGTCACGAAGGAAGAATACAAAAGCGATTGCGCCGAGGATAACTGCAACAAGCACAAACCAAAGACCTACATTTGCGGATCTCTGAACTGCGGCAACAAGAGTCGGTGTGCCTGCGGCATTTGACTTTGCAAGAGCCTTGTCAGCAGATTTTACGGACTGAACTGCAACGCTTGACGCTGTGTCCGAGTAGTTCTGATTCTTTTCGTTTGAAAGAATGAACTGCGACGCACCTGTTGAAGAAGGCATCTCAATCGGAGCGGCTGAAACCGCCGGAGAAACCTCACCGCTTACAACCTCTGTTTTGGGGTTTGCAACTGCGTTGTCGCTGAACAGTGCGTTGTATGTTTTCTCATCAACAATACCTGTTGAATCGAGTGAATTCTGATTCTGGAAATTTGCAACGGCCTGCGCTGTATATTCACCGTAGTAGCCTGTTGCATCCATTGCAAAGTAGCCGAGCTTTATAAGCTGCTGCTGAATTGCAGTTACTTCATCGTTTTCGTCACCGTTCTGATACTGAACTGCCTCTGTTACAGGCTCTGTTGTCGCCTCTGTGGGAGCAGTTGTTTCTTCTTTGGGCTTGTCCTCAGTCTTTGTTGTTGTATCGGCTTTTGGAGCTTCGGGAGCATTCTCCGAATAAAGTGTATTTCTCGAATCGCCTGCAATACCGTCAACTGTAAGACCTGCGGCTTTCTGGAATGCCTTATAAGCCTCTTCTGTTGCGTCACCGAAGTAACCGTCAACTGCACCGTCATAATAGCCGAGGTCAGCAAGTCTTTGCTGAATCTTCTTTACCTCAGCACCCGATGAACCGTTCTTGTAAACACTCGGTGTGTTGCTTGAAGATGATGAGCTGCCTGATGAACTTGAAGAACCTGATGAGCCTGATGAGCTTGAACCCGACGAACTGCTTGAAGAAGTGTTTGAAGGAGTCTTGCTCGATCTGCCCTGTGAATCAAAGTAATATGTAGTACCGTCAATTGTTCTTGAAGTATTTACAATGTACTCGCCGTTTTCGTAGTAGTAGTAGTTGCCGTTAAAGCTTTCCCAACCGTTTGTTACATATGAAACTGCGGCAAGCTTGAACCAGTATGTCCAATTGTTATAACCGCCGATTGCCTCATAACAAACACCGTATTCATCACCTCTTGCGTCAACCTCCATACCGTTGCCGACATAGACACCGACATGACCGGGACGCCAAAGTCCAAGACCGTGAACATTAGGAATGCCTGCGCTTACCGAACCTGTTTCGGTAGCTGTTTCAAGCTGTGGATTACCGCATCTTTCGCCGCCGGCATATGAATAGATAAGACCTGAACAGTCAACCGCTCCGGGGGTTGAACCGCCGTAAACATATGACCATCCGCTGTTATAGGCATTGAGTGCCCATTCTGCAAGACCTGCACCCGTGCCTTTTGCACCGGCAGAAAATGAAGAACCGAATACGCATACACTTGAAAGTGTGAGAACACTCAGAATAATTGCAGTAATCTTTTTTATTCTCTGCATCGTTAATTACCTCCATTTTTTCAGAGAGTCAAAGCTCTTACAGAAAAATAACGACCGACTCAAAGTACAGTCTGTTTTAATCTGTACGGAAGATTTGACCGAAAAATTGTTACCAAATCTGACAGTAAATTACAAATCAGGTTACACCTTGATAACAATATTGTAACCATTATAACATCACCCTTTTAAAAAATCAACCCCAAAACCCGTATTTTTTGCTAATTCAGAAAATTTGATGCAGTTTCGCTCACAAAATCTTCATTTCAAGCACCAAAATAAAGCGAATTATTACAAAATTTGTAACCTTTTGTAATATTTGCAGAGTACCGTCAACATAAATTTCGCATCAAAAAAGCAACTCCCGCACCAAGCATTGGAGCGGGAGCTGCTTTTATTCGGTTTCCGTAATACAATTATGAAAAAAACAGAGGAGAGAAAATTTCAAAATGAAATTTTGCTGAGTAAAATATGAATTAAAAATACATTTATACGGCATTACTGGTATTCGCAAACACTTGCCCATTTGAGAAGGAACTCTCTCTCTTCGGGTTTGCCCTTAACAGACTGTGATGCGGCAACAATCGGAAGCCAGCGGTCAACATATTGACGGGCTGTGTCGGTCTTTGTGCAGTAAAGCTTCATATACTTTTCTGCAAGCTCTTCCTGATGATTCAAACGGAACAAGAGGTAAGTTCTTGCGGCATCGGCTGAACCGTTACCCTGTGTTGCGTGTGACCAGTCAATAACATACGGTGTACCCGACTCGTCAATGATAACATTACTCGGGTTGAAATCGCCGTGACAAACCTTTGTGTGGTTCGGCATACCGTTAAGACGGGTTTCAAGCTCATATCTTGTTGTTGCGTCAAGGTCGGTTTCGCTGATTTTGCGTTTCATCTTATCCTTGAGTTTGTTAAGCAACGGTGCTTTTTGGCTGAGGATTTTAACCTGAATGTCAACAAAGAGATTTAGGTATTCGTCCTCTTTTTCGGGATGCTCTGCCATAAGCTCCGCAAGAGTTTTGCCCTCGATGAAGGTGGAGATGATTGCCCATTTTCCGTCAATCTTTGTAACCTCTTCAATTTTCGGAATATTGAGTCCTGTTTCCTCAACTCTTGCCTGATTAAGAGCCTCGTTAAGAATATCTGATTTCGGATAACACTCGTCAAAAACTTTGGCTGCAAGCGCACCGTCTTTATAAACTACCTTGTTCTCTCTTTTTGCAAGAACTGTATCTAATTTCATAATAAAGCCCCTTTCGCTTTAAAATATTAAAAATTCATCAAGCAATCTTTCATTGCTTCGGTTATATTATACAACAATTTCAGGGGTTAGTACAGTGTAAAAATAACAAAATAATTTTAATTTTCTTTGTGCATTTAGCAAATACAAATAAAATATTTTTTACCTTTCAAACAAAAAGAGCAAGATATTTTATGCGAAGTGCATAAAAATTCGTTAAACTTTTAACTAAATATTTGTGAAACTTTTAACATTCTTTTGTGCATTGTGCATAATAGTTTGTAATATTAAAAGCACATTACGCCCGAGCGGAAGTTTATTTAAATTGAAAGTTGAAAATGGAAAATTCCGGTATTATCCATATACAACAAAACACCCTGCCACGGGGGCAGGGTGTTTTATAATTATGCATTACGAGATAGATTAAACAGTCTCGCTGTTGTTGCCATAGTAAGCATTGAGGTACATCTGCTTGATTTCCTTGAAGAGCGGATATCTTGGGTTTGCACCTGTGCACTGGTCATCAAATGCCTGCTCTGTCATAGCGTCAAGACGGTTGAGGAAGTCCTCTTCGTCCGGAACATAATCCTTGATAGAGCTCTTGATGCCAACTCTTGCCTTGAGGTCGTTAACAGCCTTGATAAGGTTTTCAACGCTCTCTGTATCGTTCTTGCCGCCGAGGCCGAGGTAACGAGCTACTTCAGCATAACGAGCGAGTGTGTGCGGGTGATCATACTGTGGGAATGTACCCATCTTAGCAGGAACTTCTGCTGAGTTGAATCTGATTACCTGCTCAAGCATAAGTGCGTTAGCAATACCGTGCGGTACATGATGGAAAGCACCGAGCTTATGAGCCATTGAGTGACAAACACCGAGGAATGCGTTAGCGAATGCCATACCTGCCATTGTAGCAGCGTGAGCAACCTTCTCACGAGCAACAGGCTCGTTCATACCGTTGTCATAGCAAGCAGGGAGATACTCGAAGATAAGCTTGAGTGAACGGAGTGCAAGACCGTCTGTGAAATCTGTAGCCATCATTGAAGCATAAGCCTCAAGTGCGTGAGAAACAGCGTCGATACCTGATGCAGCTGTAAGTCCCTTAGGACCTCTCATCATGTTGTTAGCATCAACGATTGCCATTTTAGGCATAAGCTGATAGTCAGCAAGCGGATACTTAACGCCTGTATTCTGGTCTGTGATAACTGCGAAAGGAGTAACCTCAGAACCTGTACCTGATGATGTTGGGATAGCAATGAAGTATGCCTTCTCACCCATCTTCGGGAATGTGTAAACTCTCTTACGGATATCGCAGAAACGCATAGCCATATCCTGGAAGTCAACTTCCGGATGCTCATAGAGAACCCACATAATCTTGCCGGCATCCATTGCTGAACCGCCGCCGAGTGCGATAATGCAGTCAGGCTCAAACTTACGCATAGCCTCTGCACCCTTCTGAGCTGAAATAAGTGATGGGTCAGGCTCAACATCTGCGAATGTTGTATATGTGATGCCCATTTCATCGAGCTTGTCTGTGATTGGCTTTGTGTAGCCATTCTTATAAAGGAATGAGTCAGTAACGATGAATGCTCTCTTCTTACCCATTACATCCTTGAGTTCCTGAAGAGCTACAGGCATACAGCCCCTCTTGATATAAACCTTTTCAGGTGCTCTGAACCAAAGCATATTTTCTCTCCTCTCGGCAACTGTCTTAATATTGATAAGGTGCTTGCAACCAACATTCTCAGAAACAGAGTTGCCGCCCCATGAACCACAGCCGAGTGTGAGTGAAGGAGTAAGCTTGAAGTTGTAAAGGTCACCGATACCACCCTGTGAAGAAGGTGTGTTAACAAGGATACGGCAAGTCTTCATTCTTGATGCGAACTCGTCAATCTTTGCTCTTTCGTTTACAGCGTCAACATAAAGTGAAGATGTATGACCGTAACCGCCGTCAGCAATAAGATGCTCAGCCTTTGCAATAGCATCTTCAAAATCTTCAGCCTTGTACATAGCGAGTACAGGAGAAAGCTTCTCGTGAGCAAACTCTTCGCTGATGTCAACTGATTCTACCTCACCGATAAGAACCTTTGTTTCCTCAGGAATTGTTACACCTGCAAGAGCTGCGATTGTAACAGGCTTCTGACCAACAATCTTAGCGTTAAGAGCGCCGTTGATGATGATAGTCTTTCTAACCTTCTCTGTCTCTTCCTCGTTAAGGAAGTAGCAGCCACGAGCCTTGAATTCCTTCTTAACTTTGCTGTAAATCTTCTTTTCAACGATAACAGACTGCTCTGAAGCACAGATCATACCGTTATCAAATGTCTTTGAGTGGATAATTGAGTTAACTGCGAGTAAAATGTCAGCTGTTTCATCAATGATAGCAGGTGTGTTACCGGCGCCAACACCGAGTGCAGGCTTACCTGATGAATAAGCAGCCTTAACCATGCCGGGGCCGCCTGTTGCGAGGATGCAGTCAGCTTCCTGCATAAGTGTGTTTGTGAGTTCGAGTGAAGGAATATCAATCCAGCCGATGATACCCTCCGGAGCGCCTGCCTTAACAGCAGCTTCAAGAACAACCTTGGCAGCCTCAATTGTGCTCTTCTTAGCACGGGGATGCGGGCTGATGATGATACCGTTTCTTGTTTTAAGACAAACGAGTGTCTTGAAGATAGCGGTTGAAGTTGGGTTTGTTGTAGGAATAACGGCAGCGATTACACCGATTGGCTCAGCAATCTTCTTAATGCCGTAAGCCTTGTCTTCCTCAAGAACGCCGCAAGTCTTAACATTTCTGTAAGCATTGTAAATATACTCAGATGCGAAGTGGTTCTTGATAACCTTATCTTCTGCAACGCCCATGCCTGTTTCTTCAACAGCCATCTTAGCGAGCGGAATTCTCATCTGGTTAGCAGCAGTAGCGGCAGCAAGAAAAATCTTGTCAACCTGCTCCTGTGTGTAGGTAGCAAAAATTTTCTGAGCTTCTCTTACTCTTGCAAGGGCAGCTTCAAAGCTTTCTGCGTTATCTACGATAGGATACTCTTTTGTACTCATTTAATCTACCTCTTATCTTGCATAATTATATTAGATTCAGCAAAGCTGAAAATGATATCAAATTAATTTGCCTCAATTACTCGGCTTTCTCGGCAGCCTTACCGCTTGCCTTTGATGCCTTTGTTGCCTTTGTTGAAGAACTGCCTAAGTCAGCCTTGAATTTAAGGTTGTTTTTCTTAGCATAGTTCTGGGCATATGAACCGCTTGCTCCGTGGATTGTAACTTCCTTACTGCATTCTGCGAATACATTGTCGGGAATACTTGTAATACAAGCCGGAATTGTAATGTCTGTAAGCTCACGCGACTGATAAAAAGCATATTCATCAATCTTTGTAAGTTTACCGCTGTCGGGAAGAACAACATTGTTAAGTGCCGCACCCGAAAAAGCGCTCGGTCCGATTTCTTTGAGTGTACTCGGAAGCTTGATTTCTCTTAACTCAGAGCAGTTAAAGAACACGCTGTTGTTAAGGATTTCAAGACCTTCGGAAAGATTTACCTTTGTGAGGCTGTGACAGCTTGAAAAGGCATAATCTTCAATCTGCTTGATACTTGACGGAATTGTTACTTCCGTGATTTTGGAGCCATTGAACACGCTTGCACCGATTACGGTAACTTTGTAGTTCTTGTAGCTTTCGGGAATTTCAATAACCGTGTCAGAACCTGTGTACTTTGTAATCATAAGTTCTTCCTGATTGATAATGAAAAATCCGAAATCTCCGTCTGTAAGGTCAGGCTCTGTCGGCTCAACCTTGTAGCCGGGCTTACTGCTACTGCTTGATGATGTGTTGTCGTCACAACCGCATCCCGAGAGTCCGACCGCTGCTGATGCGCACATTGTGCACGCCATCAGAAAGCAAAGAATTCTTTTCATTTTTCTGGATCCTTTCAATTGTTGTTTCAGAATTTAGCTAATTCTCGATTGATTCTATTTTATCATCTTTGTTAAATATTTGTCAATGTTTTTTTGACCATTTTTCTACTTTTATCGGGTTCAATAATAATTACAAAAAGATTACACACTTATTGTTGCACTTCTCACAAAAAAGATAAAAATCCCGTAAAATCCGCTGTTTTTTGCGGTAAAAAATGTAAGAAAAATCCTCAGAAACTGCCGTTTTCGGCATATCATTGACGAATTAATCGACCAATGTCATATTTTCACAATAGGCGTTGTAAAATCAAGACCGCTCCTTTTTGGAATTTCATACGCAAGTGCCGAAATATCGTAGGCTAAAATGTCCTTTTCAAGCAATGCCTTTGTGTTGCCGCCTGTTCTGATACCGTTGCTTGCAGAGGTGACAATATTCAGTCGGCAGTCTTTGAGCAATTCCGCACCCTCGTTTGTAAAGCCTAAAACACGGACATACTCAATCGGGATTTGCGTATGAGCTTTTTCAATTCCGAGCAATGCACAGGCAAGTATTCTCCGTATGCGTGCATGAGTGTAGCGCTTTGTCTTTACAAGGTCGGCAATTTCTGATGAGGTACTGCAACGCACTGCCGCATCGGCAATTCTGTTTTCAAGCCCCTCACCCACATCGGGCAGTTTTGCAATGTCCTCTCTTGTCATAGTACGCAGGCGGTACAATAACGGTCTGTCAAGATTTTCGGGAAATGTGAATTCATCGGGAATGTATGGAGCGTACTTCTTCGCATTTTCACCGTTACGCAACATTTCTCTTATGTGTGACGCAGACGCAAAGCCCTCGCCCGCAATTCGGCTGTCGTGTGCAACACCTGTTCTTGAAACCGAGAACGGCTCAACACCCGTACCGTTCAATGCCTTTATATACTCAACGCCAAGAATATTGTTCGGTTCGCAGAGTACGGACGAAATCTCATCTCCGAAAACCGTTTTGACGGCGTTTTCAAGTTCACGGGGGTAGTATCCGCCGTTTTTCATTCCGTCACGCACAAGAGCCTGTACCCTTTCATCACAAACAGCGTTTGCGGATTTTTTGAGCAATTCGCAGTCACCGCTTTCACTGCCGAAAGCAAGGTAATTTGTGCATTTAAAAGCCGACGCAATCGCAACACCTGCCTTTGCAAAGCCCTCAGCCCCCGAAAGTGAGAACACAACGGGCAGTTCAAGCACCAAATCCGCACCGTTTTCAAGGGCAGATTTTGCACGGACAAATTTGTCGCACACAGCAACCTCACCACGCTGGGTAAAGCTGCCGCTCATAATTGCTATGACCGGCTCTTTAAGCACATTTTTTGCACTTTCGAGCAAATATTTATGACCGTTGTGAAACGGATTGAATTCGCAGATGACAGCTGTTGCCATAACTATTCCTCCGAAGCCTTTATTTCGCATACATATTGTAAAAAACACTTGAAAACATACATAATTTGGAGTATCATATGTATGTGTGACCTGTCAATTTTGAAAAGTCTTTTTCTGATTTACATTATAGTATAAAATATGACGACAGGCAAATATATTTCTTATATTTTAAACTGAAAACAACTACCAAAGGGGACGATTGTAATGAAAATTCTCGTAATCAACGCAGGCAGTTCCTCGCTCAAGTACCAGCTTATTGATACTGACAACGAGGCAGTTCTCGCAAAGGGTAACTGTGAAAGAATCGGTCAGAACGGTGCTTTCATTGGTTTTAAAACACCCGACGGCAAAAAAATCAACCGCAAAACACAGATGCTTAATCACACTCAGGCTTTTGAGGCTGTTAAAAATGCACTCATAGATCCCGAATACGGTGCAATCAGCGATTTGTCCGAGGTTTCCGCCGTAGGTCACAGAGTTGTGCAGGGCGGTGCATACTTTGACAAGTCGGTGCTTGTAAATAACTCGGTAATCAACAAAATCAGAGAGCTTGCTCCTCTTGCACCTCTTCACAACCCTGCACATCTTCAGGGCATTGAGGCCTGCACAAGAGTTTTCGGTCCGAAAGTTCCGCAGGTTGCGGTTTTTGATACTGCTTTTCACCAGACAATGCCCGAAAAAGCATTTATGTATGCAGTGCCTTACAAGTATTATGAAAAGTTCGGTGTAAGAAAGTACGGCTTTCACGGCACATCTCACCGTTATGTTTCCGAAAAAATGGCTGACCTTATGGGCAGAAAAAAGGAAGAGCTCAAGCTTATTACCTGTCACATCGGCAACGGTTCTTCAATCACAGCCGTAAAGGGCGGTAAGGTTATCGATACTACAATGGGACTTACTCCTCTCGGCGGTTTTATGATGGGTACCCGTTCAGGTTCACTTGATCCGTCTGTTATCACATTTATCGCTGAAAAAGAGCATCTCACTCCCGAGGAAATGTCAAAGATTCTCAACAAGGAATCGGGTCTTTTGGGCATTTCGGGCGTTTCGTCTGACGACCGTGATGTTTGTGCAGCCGAGGCAGACGGCAATATGAGAGCTCACCTTGCCCATGAAATGCTTTACTACCAGATTGCAAAGTACATCGGCAGTTATTATGTAGCGCTCGGCGGTTGTGACGGCATCGTATTCACGGCAGGTATCGGTGAAAACCAGCCTATGCTCCGTGAAAAGGTTTGCGACTATCTTGAATGCCTTGGCGTTAAGTTGGATAAGGAATTCAACAAGCAGGCTACATGCGGCGTTACAGGCACGCTCTCAACTCCTGATTCTGCAATCAGAGTTGAACTCATTGCAACCGACGAAGAAATGGTTATCGCAAGAGATACAAGAGCCATTGTTGAGGCACTTTAATTGAAATAAATCTGCCACGCAGTAAATATTACATAAGAAAACAGGTTGTCATATGACAGCCTGTTTTTTGTTTATGGTTATTTTACGGCGAGCCGCCGTTCCCCTTTCGTGTAGACAGTTTGCAATGTAAAAAACATATTATGCCCGAGCGAAAGTTTTTTGAAATTGAAAGTTGAAAATGGAAAATTGAAAATTGCGGTCGGGCAGACAGTTTGCAAAATGCAAATCATTGTTGCCCGACTGTTTTTGTATATATAGAAGTTGCGTTTAAATGTATGGGCGGATATCATCCGCCCGCAAGGCTACCACTACTGCAAAAACTACGAATCCGCAACTGTTCCGTCCGTCACGGTGTCGCTTGTGTCCCTGAATAAAAGTGTAATGCACCAGATTGCGGAAAGTCCGACAAGGATATAAACAATACGGCTTATGATTCCTGTCTGTCCGCCGCAAATCCACGCAACAAGATCAAACTGAAAAATGCCGACACTTCCCCAGTTGAGTCCACCGATAATAAGAAGCGTCAATGCTATTTTATCGAGCATTCAAAGTCCTCCTTTGTATTTGCTGAAAATAGTATTGACGCAATTTTTCGTTTTATTCAATTTAAATCAGAATTTAATTAACAATGCAAGGAGCAAAATCAGCACTCCCAGGAAAATTACCGCACCGCCGATTATTCTTGTGATTTTTACGGCTTTCCGAATTTTGAATTTTGAAATCATATTTTCCGTGGGAAACGGAAGAATAATGAGCATAATTCCGAGAATTACACAGCTTGCAAGTGCGACGGTAAGACCGACCTCTCTTGCAAACGAGAGCATAAAAAGTCCGATTGGAATTCCGAACACACAAATCATATTGATTACCGCAAACAGCTTGCCGAAACGCTCGCCCTTTTCGTAAAATTTATTTGCTTTAATATGACACTCATCATCACAATACTGGTCAAAATACGATATCTGTTTTCCGCAGAATTCACATTTTTTCATGGACACACCTCGTTGTTTCATTTTAAATCGTTCACAGAATATTTTAACACACAAATCGACATATTTCAACTTGAACAAATGTACATTTTCGGGTATATGCTTTGTTGAAAAAATTTTTGCAATGTGGTATGCTGAAAAGAGGTGATTTTATGGAGAGCTTTTTCGTTGCGCTTAATGCGGTTCTGCCGATGTTCATAATGCTTTTCATCGGTTTTCTTGTGAGAAAATTAAAAATTTTGCAGGACAGCTTTCTGCCTCAGCTTAACAAAATTGTTTTCAATGTATTTTTTCCGTTTCTGATGTTCAATAACATCTACGGCTCAGATTTTTCAAGCGTTTTCAGCCCGAAGCTGCTTGCCTTTGCGGTTATTGGAGTGTTCACGATTTACTTTTTGTCAATCGGGTTTACACTCCTTGTTGAAAAGTCAAATTACAGCCGTGGTGCGATGATTCAGGCGATTTACCGCAGTAATTTTGTCCTTATGGGACTTCCTATTGCGGCGAATATTTTCGGCAAGGATAAGCTTGGCATGACAGCCGTGCTTGTTGCTGTTGTTGTTCCGATTTACAATATGCTTGCCGTCATCACGCTTGAAATTTTCAGAGGGCAAAAGATAAATGTGCTGAAAATTTTAAAAGGCATTGCCAAAAATCCTCTGATTATCGGCTCTGCACTCGGACTTTTGTCTGTTGCGTTCAATATAAGCCTTCCGGAAACAATTGACAAAACGGTTTCGGATATTGCGGCGGTTGCAACTCCGCTCGCGCTGATTGTACTCGGTGCGTCTGTCACATTTGACAGCATAAAAGGCTGTTCACGCAACCTCATAATCTGCATAATCGCAAGACTTGTTGTTGTGCCGGCACTTTGTCTGGGTACGGCGGCGCTTATAGGAATCAGAGGAGTTGACTTTGTGTCGCTTATCGGACTTTTTGCATCGCCGTGTGCGGTTTCGTCATTCACAATGGCTCAGCAAATGGACAGCGACTTCAAACTTGCAGGTGCGGCGGTTGTGTTCACTTCGGTTTTAGCATGTTTCACGATGTTTTTGTGGATTTTCTTCTTCAGACAGGCAGGTTTCTTTTGATAATCTGCACGAATTTCAGACACATGATTTATTCAATGTGTAAAGTTAAACGATATTATTACTATCAATAACAAAAAATAGTATAACAGTCTTGACTTTTATTACTGTTAGTGTTAGAATACTCGCATAGGGTAACGGTTTGCAGAAAATGACTTGAAATCCTGCAAGGTTAAACTGTTACTTTATTAAACAGCTATTTCCTTCTTTTTTTATTATTTTGTGGGCGTAAGAAAACGGAGTGCGTAATGCACTCCGTTTTCTTTTATACGAATTTTCTGAATATAACAAAATAATTGCAACACCGTAGCATCCGCCCATACATTTAAACGCAACTTCTATATATACAAAAACAGTCGGGCGACAATAATTTGCATTTTGCAAACTGTCTGCCCGACCGTAATTTTCAATTTTCCATTTTCAACTTTCAATTTTAAAAAACTTCCGTTCGGGCATAATATGCTTTTTGACATTTACAAACTATCTGCTTTATGTACCTCCGAAGAAAAGTATAGCGCATTTTCCGTAAAAACTCTTCCCCGCAAACAGCGAATGTGTTGCCCACAGGCAGCGAAACGCATTTTTCGCGTGCTATACAGTGCTATTTCAGCAGGTTCGTTGATTTTAGTCCAATACGATGTCCTTTTTCTTCCCGTTTTTCTTTCTCGGATACTGCCGAATACGGGTGACGAAATCCAGATTGATAATCTCCAGTTCGCCTGTTTTCTTCTTTATGACCATACCGCCGTCATCAATTTCTTTTATCAATCCTTGTACGCTGCCGTCATTTGAAGTAATCGTATAAATAATGCATTCTTCTCCGATAAACCGTTTTGCCAATTCTTTCATTTCAATGTTCTCCTTGTTCTGCAATTTTTGGTTCAAAATATGTCTGATTGCTGCCAATCTCCTTCGCTGCATTATCCGTGGGATAATCACAAGAAGGAACAGGGCAAGCAAAATGAGATAAAGACTGTTCATTTGCGTATTCCTCCCAATTATATTTAGGAGATTTTATTCCCAGCTTTGGAGTAGCGCATTGCCTCCTTGCAGTACACTGATATATTAACAACCCAGACAAGGCATACCATAAGCGAAGGCAAAAACCCTATATCGAACAAAAGCGCACAGACCGCAAGCACAATCGCCAAAACCGCGCAGACCACATTTGTTGCGGAGTATGCTTTGAACGCACATTTGCCAATCATAATTTTCTCGGCTTCATCGCAGTCGTCAATCCACTTTTTTTGAAACCGCATATCATAGACGGATGCTTTCTTTTCGGGATTTGTCTGCTTGGCGGTGTCCACGCACTTTTGCTGAATAATAATCGCCTCAGCCATAATTCCGAAAAAAGCTGCAATGCCAATAAAAAAGATAATAGTTCTTTTTTTGTCATCGAATATTGCTATGCCTCCCGAATAGGACGCCGCCATCAGAAAATAGGAGACAATAAGGGCTGCGCTTGTAATCCAAATCACTAAAGACAGTTTTCTGTCAACCGTGTCCGAGATGTCCTCATCCTCACCATCCCACACAGCAACCAGTTTCTTTGCACTCCGATAAATTGGGATGCAGACCACCGGCACGATGACCGCCAACGCCAACATCAGCCACGGAGCGATGTGCGTTCCGAAGAACGCTCCCGCTTCTTTCATCGTGCCAACCAGTTGATCCAACCCGCCTTTTGCTGCACTGTGACCGGAATAATAGCCGATTACGCCGCCGATAATCGTACATACGACCGCAAAGAGTAAAAATTTAGGCAGAGCTTTTCGATTTGCCTGTTTGATTTCGTCATTTTTCATTTTCAGTTTCCTCCTGTAAATAGAAGACTTCTTCTACCGTAACGCCGCATACCTTTGCAATCGTCAGAGCAAGGGTAACCGACGGCGAATAATCGCCCCGTTCAATCAGGCTGATTGTTTGCCGTGATACGCCGCATAAGCGTCCCATTTCCTGCTGATTAACATTCAGTGCAGCTCTGCGTTCCTTCAAACGATTTCGCAGTATCATACAGCACCTCCGTCCGACAATCTTCTTTGTCTATCTGACAAGTATGGTTGTCAAAATGTATTATATTATTGTCATTTGGATTTGTCAAGCGGTTTTGAAAAATCGGAGGATAAAGCTCGTTGCCTTACCCTCCGATTACAGTTTTTACTTATAGATAATCTCTTCGCTTACGACTTCCGCTGCCCGGTTTCTGACATTGTTCATCTTGCCTATCCACGCCGTTGTATCAGTAGCTTTTAGCTCCTCACGAATTTGGAACGGCGGCTCGCCGTGCGGGCGTCCAATGAACGCCCCTACAGAATTGTGCTAACAATTACAATACTACGCTCGGGCATAATATGTTTTTTACATTACAGACTGTCTGCCCGACCGCAATTTTCAATTTTCCATTTTCAACTTTCAATTTAAAACAACTTTCGCTCGGGCATAATATGCTTTTAATATTACATACTATCTTCCCGAACCGGGTGCAGCGACACGCTGCCGATCAATCTGTTTTTTGATTTTGTCAAAGGTTACACCGTATTTTTCGGCAATGTCTTTGGCATAGCTTACACCTTGAGGCGGAGCGATGAAAACCTTGAATGAACGCTGTCCGTTTTCGACACCTGTTACCAAACTTTCAATCTTGCTGTCGCCCTTTACGGTTGTGTTCACCTCGTCAAGATTGCGAGCCAAATCGTGCATATGGGTATTAAAAATCGCCCTTGTGCCGAGATATCGCATTGATTTGACAACATCACGGGCAATGTACAAGCCCTCGGCAACATTGGTTGTTGCAAGGCTTTCGTTTAGCAAAAGCAGGCTGTAACGGCTTGCCGAGGAGAAAATTTCAGCAAGTCTTTTGCTTTCTTCACCGAGTCTGCCGAGGTCAACGGTATCGTTTTCATCGGCAGGAAAATGCGTAAAAATGCTGTCGCATGGACTGAATTTCATCTGCGTTGCGGGAACATATATTCCGTTCTGAGCAAGCAGAAACGCAAGTCCGACCGCCTGAGTAATCGTGGTTTTACCGCCACGGTTCGGACCTGTCAGAATGTAAATTCGCCTGTCATCGTTAAAATCAATATCGTTTGTGACAATATTCAAATTCTCACCGTTTGCAGATTTTATGCCGAGTTTGAGGTTGTAAACATCTCTAAGACAGCAGTTTCTGTCCTCTTTCGGCAAAACTTCTGCCTTGCACAGCGGAAGATTTTTCTTTTTCATCTTATCACAAAGCTCTGCAAAACGAATATAGAAAATGATTTCGGGCATAAGCGAAACGAACGAGTAGCCGTTGACATTGACATATCTGTTGAGCATTGATTTTATGTCATTTACGGTTCTGCGAAGGATATCGGTCACAACATTTTTGAGTGCGTCAGACATAGGATCTGCGCCGGTCAGCGAGCTGTTCATAGTGTGGTTTACATCCTGCTGAGCGCCCACAACAAACTGTCCCAGCCCGAACTGCGAGGTTGACGGATTGGACGGATGAAAGCTTAAAAATCCCGAAACATCGTTGCCATGATGCAGTTCGCTGTCACGGTTTGTAAACTTCATAAATCTTTTGAGAATACCGCTGTCGGTAAATTCTTTGTCATTGAGTGAGATTACACCCACACTCTTTGGGCGGAGCAAATCGTCAAGATTCACACCGAGTGTAATGCTCTTGAGCTTTTGAGCCTTTGCAAGCGTATCTATTATATCCTTTTTTAGTTCGGGAAAACCGCTGCCATTGTAAATTGACTGAACATTTTTCTTGAGTTCAAGCAGACCCTGCGACTTTACTTCAATTGTTTCAAGCGTGTTTTTTATTCTTGTAATGCAATCGACATAGCCGTCCATTTCACGAAGTCGGTTTACAAGCTGCCACAAGGAAGATGCCTCAGTATCCTTTTGAAAGCGCTCAATTTCACGCAAATCGTTCAGCTTTACAAGAAGTGCGGATAGATCATCACGAAGTTTCGGAAAACGGAGAAAATCCTCAAAAACATCGCAACGATATTTTATAACTTCCTCGTCATCCGTAATATTTATCAGCAGCTGCTTTATGCTGTTGCGTTCATACTGCTCTTTTGTGAGAGTGTCACATATATAATCAACCGACAAATCATTCAGCGCCTCTTTGTTGAGAGCTCTGTAGGATGCATTTGAATTTGTCGGGTGTAATAAGCTGAAATTTTCCATAATTCACCGCCGAAAAAATCTGCCGTATAACGGCTTTAATTGAATGATAGCACAAAAAATTTTTGTTTTCAACCGAGAAATCGAAAATTTGCACTTTGGCTGATTGTGTGATATCATAGCTTTGGAGCAGATTGCTCTCAAAAACAAAATAACGGTCGGGAGGATTGACTTATGGATAAAAAGATGCTTGACAGAATTAACGAGCTTGCAAAAAAGAAAAAGGAACAGGGACTTACCGAGGCTGAGCAAAAAGAACAGAAAGAGCTGTACAAAATTTATCTCGGTGAAATCCGCACACAGTTCAACGCAACACTTGACAATGTAAGCGTTGAAGAAAAGGACGGCACTGTAAAACCGTTCAAAGAGGCATACAAAAAGCCGTATGACAAAAACTGATTTTGACATTCAAACAGAAGTCATGCGAAAATTTAATTACACAGTCAAACAAAAAAGCAGTTCCGATTTTGGAACTGCTTTTGTTTTATAAAGTTATTTAATTACTTGTATCTTCTTCCGCCCTTTTGGCTGTTCTTTGGAAGCTGAATTTCGGCAGTATCGTACTTACTGCGTCTTTCGGACTTTCTGCCTGGAGATGAATAATCATCGGCATAATCATCGTTACTGCTGTAACGCTGTGGCTGTGCAGATTTGCTCTTTGGAGCGTTACTTCTGCCGCCGACTGTGACTCTCTTCTTTCTGTTGAGAACAGTTGAAATTACAAAGTACGCAATGCCTGCAACACCGAGTGAGAGTAAAACGAGTGAAACATAGAACATCCAATGACCGTTGTCACCCTTGCTGTTATTGTTCTTGATGAAGTTAAAGTCATCACCGTCAGAACCCGATGTGTCGGTATTTTTAAGATTTTTTGCGATATCCGACCAGTCGTTGCTTGAAAGAGTTTTTTCGTCAATGTTATCGTCAGACTTGATGAGCGACGCTGACGGAGCAGTATTTGACGGAGCAACATAGGACTGACCGCCGCCTACATATGACGGCTCAGAGTAGTAGTAAGTCTGACTGCTGCTGTAATTATTGTCATAACTGTTATTGTTGTAGTCATAGCTACTGTCATAGTTATAGCTGTTGTCATATGACGAATCACTTGACGAATAGCCGGGATCTACATATGATGAACTGTCCGACGAGTCCGGATACACAGGATCGGGCTGTGGCTGCGGCTCAGGCTCCGGTGATGGTTCCGGTTCCGGTTCGGGCTCGGGCTCCGGCTCTACGGGATCAACAATAACGCTTGAATCTCCACCGGGATCAACCTCCTCACCGACTGCCGATACAGAAAAGCTTACAGCAGAAATGCTCAAAAGTGCCGTCAGAAAAATTGCGCAAAGCTTTGAATGTTTTTTCATAAAAGCCCCTTTCTTCAGAATAATCTGAAAATGCGTCTGTTGTATGTCCGATATCAATTATTTTGAGCTTTTATCGGATGCCGATGTTGTTGACGCCGATGTTGTTGGCTCAACCGCAACGAAGAAGAGTTCGGGCTTATACTTGTCAATAACCGAAGTGTTTTCTTCATACTTGAGTTTCTCTGCAAGACTGTCAATGTACTTTGAAAATTCGTCTGACTTCATTGACGCAAGTACACCGGCTCTGTTTGATTCGTTGCCGATATAGCTGTCAACATCCTTGTTGACGTCTTTCTTATAAACGAGATAGTAGATTGCGCTGTCACCGCTGCCGACCTTGAGAGTTTCAGCCTTGCCTGTTTCAAGCTTGCCGATAGCCTTTTTAAGCTCGTCACCGATTGAGCTCTTGTCGAGAACTTCTACATTTGAAACAGAAGAATCTGTTCCCGAACCGCTTGACTTCTTGTATGATGCAATAACATCATCAAAAGAACCGCCCTTGTTAAGGTCATTCTTGTAGCCATTAAGCTGATCCTCAACCTTCTTGATTTCCTTGTCACTCATTGCAACATTCTTTGATGAACCTGCCTCATCTTTTGTTGATGTATAAAGGTTCACGGGAAGATATGAGTAGTCCGTATAGTTTTCCTTGAAATACTTTGTAAGGTCGGCGTCGGAAACTTCCTTTGAACCGCCCTTGCCGTAAACTGCTTTGAAGAGAGCCTCATACTTTGTGTTGTAGAGAGTTGTGCAGTATGCAAAGCTGTCGAGTGAAACGCCGTACTTTTCATACTGCTTCTTCATCGGCATTACATAACCCTGTGACGCATACGGACCGACATTCCAGTATGTTTCAGCCTGACTTGTTGCGGAGTCAAGAGTTGCCTGACCGATGTTTACATTTTCCTTTTTAAGCTGTTCGTCAACTACGAGGTAGCTGAGGCACATTTTCTTAGCCTGATCTTTAATCCACTCTCTTGCAACCTGCTCGTTGCCGTCATCGTCCTTGATTTTTTCATCAAGCCACTTGTCAGATGTCGAATCATAATCGTCAAGCTTTTTAGCAAATGACTCAGCCTGACTGTAAGCTGCATTGAGTGAGTAGATATAAACGCCGATGGCAAGCTCGTTGTCGCTTGTCTTATACGACCATTCTTTGTTAAGAGTTGTGGGTGTACAACCTGCAATTGCAAAAACTGAGAACATCATAACAATTGCAAGTAAAAATGAACCAACCTTGATATTAGGCTTCATAGTTTTTTACCGTCCTTCTGAAAAATTAAATGCAAAGTGTCCTGCAAACACACTTTCACAGGATAATGTACCTTACGATTATACACAAAAAAATCGTCATTGTCTACATTTTTATAAAATTTTGTTGAGAATTTCCACCGAAAAACAGTATTTTTGTACTTTCGGGAGGTTTTTTCTTAACAAATTACGGCTTCATACCGTTAAATTACTGCACACCGAAAATTTTGGTGAGGATTTCAAGCGGAGCGGAACTGTTTTTGCACTCAACCGCAACGCACGGTTTTGCTCCTGCAACAAGCTTTGCCTTTCCGCCCAAAGCAATGAGCAAGTCGGCAACCTGAGGAGATTTGAGTTCGTTTACAAAGAGCATGAGCGTTGTGCCGTTCTGTCTGATTTCGTAAATGCCCATTGAGTAAGCCTTGTTACGCACAAGGGCAATGTCGATAAGTCCGAGAACCGAGTTCGGAATCTTGCCGAATCTGTCCTGCAACTCGTCAATAACATCGTCTGCGTCCTCGTTACTGCGGATATCGGCAATTCTGCGGTAAACATCAAGACGAAGTGTAAGACTTTCAACATAGCTTTCGGGAATATGAGCGTCAACCGAAATATCAATAAGACAGTCGAGGTCTTTTGTGACATTCTGCTCGCCCTTTTCCTCGCTTACTGCCTCATCAAGAAGCTTGAGGTACATATCGTAACCGACCGATTCCATATGCCCGTGCTGCTGTGCGCCCATAATATTGCCCGCACCTCGCAGTTCAAGGTCACGCATTGCAATGCGGAAGCCGCTGCCGAATTCTGTAAATTCCCTGATTGCGGCAAGCCTTTTCTGCTGAATCTCCGTGAGAACCTTGTTCCGTCTGAAGGTAAAGTAGGCATATGCCCTTCGTGAACTTCTGCCCACACGGCCTCTGAGCTGATGCAACTGCGAAAGTCCCATACAGTCGGCATTTTCTATAATAAGGGTGTTGGCATTCGGCAAATCGACACCCGTTTCGATAATTGTCGTGCAGACAAGCACATCAATCTCCTGTTCAAGCATCTGTCGCCAAACTTCGCTGAGTTCGCCCTCTTTCATTTTGCCGTGACCGATTGCGATTTTTGCCTCGGGAACAGCCTCCTGAATTTTTGCGGCACATGAAGAAATTGTTTCAACATTGTTGTGAAGATAGAACACCTGACCGCCACGGCGGAGTTCACGGCGGATTGCCTCGTTGATAACCGCATCATCGTGTTCAAGCACATAGGTCTGAACAGGCTGACGGTTTGTCGGCGCTTCTTCGATAACGCTCATATCACGCAGACCGCTCATTGCCATATTGAGGGTTCTCGGAATAGGAGTAGCCGAAAGCGTAAGCACATCGACATTTTTGCACAGTTCCTTGAACCTCTCCTTTTGGGCAACACCGAAACGCTGTTCCTCATCTATGATTGCAAGTCCGAGGTCACGGAATTCAACATCCTTCTGCACAAGTCTGTGAGTTCCGACAATCATATCAATTTCTCCTCGCTTTAGCTTTTGGAGAATTTCTTTCTGCTGTTTTGCGGTACGGAATCTTGAAAGCAGTTCAACACGAACGGGATAGCCCTCAAAACGCTTGATTACCGTCTGATAATGCTGCCATGCGAGAATTGTTGTGGGGCAGAGCAATGCGCATTGCTTTGAATCTGCAATACACTTAAAAGCGGCACGGAGTGCAACCTCTGTTTTGCCGAATCCGACATCACCGCAGAGAAGTCTGTCCATCGGCGACGAACGCATCATGTCATGCTTGATTTCCTCACAACAACGCAGCTGGTCGGGAGTTTCGTCATATTCAAAGCTGAGTTCAAAATCTCTCTGCCACTCGTTATCTGCCGAAAAGGCATAGCCCTTGGCTTTCATACGCTGTGAGTAAAGCTCGATAAGCTCCTTGGCAATGTCCTTAACAGAGGTTTTAACCCTTGCCTTTGCCTTTTGCCAGTCGCCCGAACCGAGTCGGTTAAGCTTAACCCTTGAATCCTCTTTCGGACCTATATATTTTGCAACCATATCAAGCTGTGTGACAGGCACATAAAGCACATCGCCCTTTGCGTAGTCAATCTTGATATAGTCCTTTATAACTCCGTGAGTATCAATTTTTCTTATACCGCCGAACACACCGATACCGTGAACATTGTGTACAACATAATCACCGGGGGCAAGCTCGGAAAGGCTGTAAATTTCCTGTCCCGTCTTTTTCTTCTTCTTTTTGGACTTTTCGGGACGGTACGAAACCTGACTGTAGGTTATTGCAAAAAACTTTTGTGACGGATACTCAAAGCCCGCACTCAATGCACCCTGCATAACAAGCAGTTCGCCCTTTGAAATCTTATCCGCACCCTCGCTGTAAACAGCGTTTATGCCGTCTGCGTTAAAGGTGTCACAAAGATTTTTGGCGGCTCTTTCTGTTCCTGCAAAGATAACGCCCTTGCTTTCGGGGGTAAAAAGTCCGTCAACATCTTCTTTTAGCTGTTTATACGAACCGCCCCATGCCGAGAGCTGTTTTGTTGAAAAGCTGATGATTTCCGACAGCTTGATAGGCATACTTCCGTGAACAAAGTTTTCAAGCACGATTGTTCCGTGACTTTGCAAAAACTCGGTACATTCGTTGAATGTGAGCGCAAAGCGGTCAAAACCTCTGCAAAGAGTTCCGTCCTCAAAGCCTTGCATAAGGGTTTCATTGCTGATAAAGTCCATCGACTTTCCCCGTTCCTGAATTGCAGTAAATTCGGACGCAAAAACGAGGGTATTTCTGTCGAGATAATCAAAAAGCGACTCCGGCTTATCGTAAATCTGATTGATAAATTTGTCCGCATTGGCAATCATTGCACCGCTGCGGATAAGCTCTGCCTCTGAAAAAAGTTTTTCCTTGGCTTTGGCGCTGTTCTTGGAACGGAGGAGCTTTGCCTTGTGTTCAATTTTATCTGCAAGGGCGGCTCTGTCCTCAATTACGATTTCGGTTGAGGGCGAAAGCGTAATTTTGTCAGCCTTTTTAAATCTTCTCTGTGTTTCAATGTCAAAATAGCTGAGGTCGGTAATTTCATCGCCCCAAAATTCACATCTCACGGGATAGTCGCTGTCGGGCATAAAGAAGTCGAGAATACCGCCTCTCAGCGAAAACTGACCGCTGCCCTCTACCGCATCAAAGCGTTCGTAGCCGAGCAGAGTGAGCGCCTTTGTCGCCTTTTCAAGCGAGAGCTCCCTGCCCTCTTCAAATTCAATAACCGACTGTTCAAGCACATTTCTCGGAACGGTAAGCTGTGCCGCCGCATCAACACACGCAATTGCAACATCGCATTCATGATTGATAAGCTTGAGCAAAACTTTAAGTCTTGCGTGCTCGTACTCGTGCGAACGGCTCTGAAAGTCGAGAAAGTTGAAGTCACGCACGGGATAAACATAGGCACGAAGTCCCATGCACGAAAGGTCGTTGCACAGGGTTTGCGCCTCTTTTTCATCGGAGGCAAGACAAAATGCCGTGACACCCTTGAGGCGGCACAGCGCATAGATGATATTTGATTTGTTGATTGTTGAAAGTCCCGAAGCACAGACCGTTCTGCCCGGCTTGACATTCTTTTCAAGCGTTTTGAAAACGGGTGACTCTTTGAGAACATCAACAAGAAAGTTGAGATTATTCATTTCTTTGTCCCTTTTCAGTTGAACAAATTCATAGCACGGTCGGTTTTGCCGTCAATAATCAGCTCGATTGCTTTTTCGGCATTGTCAAAAATTTCATCAAGCTTTTTCATTTCATCGGGAGTGAACTTTGAAAGCACCCAGTCGGCAAGGTCCCAGTCGGGATTTGGCTTTGCGCCTATGCCAACCTTGATGCGGGGGAATTTATCGCTTCCGCTGAGATAGATGATACTGCGCATTCCCCTTTGACCGCCGTCACTGCCCTTTGAACGGATACGCATTTTTCCGACATCAAGCGAGATATCGTCAAAAATTACAATGACATTTTCGGGTGGGATTTTGTAGAAGTTCATCGCCTCAACAACTGCCTGACCGCTGTTGTTCATATATGTTGTGGGTTTCATCAGCATAACTTTTGCGCCGTTTACAGTGCAAGTGCCGATCAAGCTTTTGTATTTTATTTTGTTCACATCACAACCGAGCTTGTCGGCAATGCGGTCAATTGCAAGCCAGCCTGCGTTGTGACGAGTGTTTTCGTATTTTCTGTCGGGGTTGCCGAGTCCCACTACAATGTACTCGATTGAACCCGTTGATTTGTTTTTTCCGAACATATCCGTTTTCCTTATATCCTTATACTAATATAGAATTCATTATTACATTATACATTTTCACTTATGAAAAATTTGCAGTAAAACAGCGAAATGGCGGGTTAGTTAAAACCCGCCTGTTTAATTACATAATTAAATTGTTCGCTTATCAACCGAAAGCGGCTGTGAACGGCTTGTCGTTGTAGATTCTTGCGATAGCCTCTGCAAATGTAGGAGCAACAGGAAGAATTGTGAACTTGTCAATCATCTTTTCCTTCGGAACAGGAATTGTGTCAAGAAGAACAACTTCTTTGATTGCGCTGTTCTGGATTCTCTCGATTGCAGGACCTGAAAGAACTGCATGAGTAGCGCAAGCGTAAACCTCTGTTGCACCGCCCTTTTCAACAATAGCGTTAGCGGCATTGCAAAGAGTACCTGCTGTGTCGATCATATCGTCAACGAGGATAACTTTCTTACCCCTAGCGTCACCGATGATGTTCATAACTTCACAAACATTAGCCTTTGGTCTTCTCTTGTCGATAATAGCAAGACCTGTGCCGATTTTTGAAGCGAAGTTTCTTGAACGAGTTACAGAACCGAGGTCAGGAGAAACAACGATATAATCATCATTTTTGCCGCCGATTTTCTCTCTCATATGGTTTGCGAGAAGTGATGCGCCCTGAAGGTGGTCAACAGGAATGTTGAAGAAGCCCTGAATCTGATTTGCGTGAAGATCCATTGTAAGCACACGGTCAGCACCTGCACAGGTGATGATGTCTGCACAAAGCTTAGCCGAGATCGGATCTCTTGCCTTAGCTTTTCTGTCCTGTCTTGCATAGCCGAAGTATGGCATAACAACTGTGATTCTTGCAGCAGATGCACGCTTCATGGCATCAATCATTATGAGCATTTCCATAAGATTGTCGTTGACGGGAGCACAGGTTGACTGAACAATAAAGCAGTCGCTGCCACGAACAGATTCGTGAAGAGAAACAGAGATTTCGCCGTCTGAGAACTGTGTACAGTCACTCTTACCAAGCGGCAGACCGAGACAGCCTGCAATTCCCTGAGCTACATCAACATTTGAACTGCCGGTGAAAATTTTAATGTCCTTACCGTGAAAATTCATTGCAATAACTCCTTTGAATTTTAATGTGTGTAGTATATGTTTACCAATGATTAACCGAGCAATTAACAGCTGTAACCCTTTGCTCTTGCAATTTCGTTAAGCTGTTCAAGCTGAGCCGGATCATTTGCACCCAGAACCGTATCACTGCACTGAGCCGTGAATGCTCCGACCTTTCTTCCGTCCTCAAGCAAAAGCTTGATTGCGTCGGGAAGATAATATTCCTTTGCGCTGTTATCCGACTTGATTCTGTCGAGAACCGAAAGAAGAAGCTGACAATCAAACCAGAAACCGCCCGAGTTTACCTCATTTATTTTGAGAGTTTCCTCATCAGCGTCTTTCTGCTCAACAATTGCACGCAGATTTCCGTTTTCGTCACGGACAATTCTGCCGTAACCTGTCGGATCGTCAACCTTTGCGGAAATAACCGTTGCGGCACAATCGTTCTCAATATGAGCCTTCAGGGAATCCTCAATAGTCCTGCTGTCCATAAACGGAGCGTCGCCGTTGAGAATAACAACATTGCCGCTGTGCTTTTTAAGGAAATCCTTTGCCATCATCACAGCGTGACCTGTTCCGAGTCTTTCAGCCTGAAACACGCTTTCAACGGAAAAATCGAGGGTTGAAAGATACTCTTCGACACACTCTTTTTTAAAGCCCTTGACAACACAGATGTCATCAATACCGGCTTTCCTTAAAGCCGACATAACCCAGCAGAGCATCGGTCTGCCGAGCACCTCCGACAATGTTTTCGGTTTGTCGGATTTCATTCTTTTGCCCTCGCCGCCTGCGAGGATAACGGCACAATTCTTCATTTTTTCTCCTTTTATCTGTGACAAAACAACAAAGATGCAGACAGTCCTGTCACAAGGCACTCGTTCATACCATAATATTATCTCACAAAAATCACAAATTTCAAGAGAAAATTACAAAAATCGGGCAAAAAAAGGCATTTTAAACGATTTATACAATATTGTCGAAAATAAAACTCGTTTTTTATAAGAAAAAAGTTTGAAAAAATATAGCTATTTTGACCAAAGTTTGTTATAATATTCGATAGGCTTATACAAGCAGGCAGGTTTTACCAAGGGGTAAGTCTGCCACAGCCGTATATCTTAATTTATTTTTAGGAGGATTACCAGTTATGGCAAACAAATGGGTTTACCTTTTTACAGAAGGTAATGCTAACATGCGTGAGCTCCTCGGCGGTAAGGGTGCCAACCTTGCAGAAATGACAGGTCTTGGACTTCCTGTACCACAGGGCTTCACAATTACAACAGAAGCTTGTACTCAGTATTATGAGGACGGCAGAGAAATCAACGCTGAAATTCAGGCTCAGATCAACGAGTACATTGAGAAGATGGAAGAGATCACAGGCAAGAAGTTCGGCGACAAGGAGAACCCCCTCCTCGTTTCAGTTCGTTCAGGTGCTCGTGCTTCAATGCCGGGTATGATGGATACAATCCTTAACCTTGGTCTTAACGAAGATGTTGTTGAAGTTATCGCTAAGAAGTCAAACAACCCTCGTTGGGCTTGGGACTGCTACAGAAGATTCATTCAGATGTATTCCGATGTAGTTATGGAAGTAGGTAAGAAATATTTTGAAGAGCTCATCGACAAGATGAAGGCTGAGAGAGGCGTTACTTATGACGTAGAGCTTACAGCTGACGATCTTAAGGAGCTTGCAGGCCAGTTTAAGGCTGAATACAAAGAGAAAATCGGTCAGGACTTCCCTGACGATCCTAAGGAACAGCTCATGGGCGCAGTTAAGGCTGTATTCCGTTCATGGGACAACCCTCGTGCAAACGTTTACCGTCGTGACAACGATATCCCTTATTCATGGGGTACTGCCGTTAACGTACAGTCAATGGCATTCGGTAACATGGGTGACGATTGCGGTACAGGTGTTGCATTTACAAGAGATCCTGCTACAGGTGAGAAGAAGCTCATGGGTGAGTTCCTCATCAACGCACAGGGCGAAGACGTAGTTGCAGGTGTTCGTACTCCTATGCCAATCGCTAAGATGGCTGAAGAGTTCCCGGAAGCTTTCGAGCAGTTCCAGAATGTTTGTCAGACACTCGAAAACCACTACAGAGATATGCAGGACATGGAGTTCACTGTTGAAAACAAGAAGCTCTATATGCTCCAGACAAGAAACGGTAAGAGAACAGCTCAGGCTGCTCTTAAAATTGCTTGTGACCTCGTTGACGAGGGCATGAGAACAGAAGAAGAAGCTGTTGCAATGATTGATCCTCGTAACCTTGACACACTTCTTCACCCACAGTTCGATGCTGCTGCTCTTAAGGCTGCTACACCAATCGGTAAGGGTCTCGGCGCTTCTCCCGGTGCTGCTTGCGGTAAAATCGTATTCACAGCTGAAGATGCTGAAAACTGGAACGCTAAGGGCGAAAAGGTTGTTCTCGTTCGTCTTGAAACTTCACCTGAGGATATCACAGGTATGAAGGCTTCACAGGGTATCCTCACAGTTCGTGGCGGTATGACATCACACGCTGCCGTTGTTGCTCGTGGTATGGGTACATGCTGCGTATCTGGTTGCGGTGACATCGCAATGGACGAGGCTAACAAGAAGTTCACACTCGCTGGCAAGGAATTCCACGAGGGTGACTACATTTCAATCGACGGTTCTACAGGTAACATCTACGACGGCGTTATCCCAACAGTTGACGCTACAATCGCAGGTGAGTTCGGCAGAATCATGGCTTGGGCTGACAAGTACAGAACTCTTAAGGTTAGAACAAACGCTGATACACCTGCTGACGCTAAGAAGGCTCGTGAGCTCGGTGCTGAAGGTATCGGTCTTTGCCGTACAGAGCATATGTTCTTTGAAGAGGACAGAATCGCTGCATTCAGAGAGATGATCTGCTCAGATACAGTTGAAGAAAGAGAAGCTGCTCTTAACAAGATTCTTCCTTATCAGCAGGGCGACTTTGAGGCTCTTTATGAGGCACTCGAAGGCAATCCTGTAACAATCAGATTCCTTGATCCGCCGCTTCACGAGTTCGTTCCTACAGAGGAAGCTGACATCGAGAAGCTCGCAGCTGCTCAGGGTAAGAGCGTTGAAGACATTAAGACAATCATCGCTTCACTCCACGAGTTCAACCCAATGATGGGTCACCGTGGTTGCCGTCTTGCAGTAACATATCCTGAAATTGCAAAGATGCAGACAAAGGCAGTTATCCGTGCTGCTATCAATGTTCAGAAGGCACACGCAGACTGGACAGTTGAGCCTGAAATCATGATTCCGCTCGTATGCGATGTTAAGGAACTCAAGTTCGTTAAGAAGGTTGTTGTTGAAACAGCTGACGCTGAAATCGCTGCTGCAGGCATCGACCTCAAGTACGAAGTTGGTACAATGATCGAAATCCCAAGAGCTGCTCTTACAGCTGATGAGATTGCTACGGAAGCTGACTTCTTCTGCTTCGGTACTAACGACCTTACACAGATGACATACGGCTTCTCAAGAGATGACGCAGGTAAGTTCCTCAACGCTTACTATGATGCTAAGATCTTCGAGAACGATCCGTTTGCTAAGCTTGACCAGACAGGCGTTGGCAAGCTCATGGAAACAGCTATCAAACTTGGTAAGCCTGTAAACAACAAGCTCCATGTTGGTATCTGCGGTGAGCACGGCGGCGATCCTTCTTCTGTTGAGTTCTGCCACAAGATCGGTCTTGACTATGTATCATGTTCACCGTTCCGTGTTCCGATTGCTCGTCTTGCTGCTGCTCAGGCTGCTATCGCAAACAAGTAATCCACACAGGATGTATTGACAGGTAACTTAATACAAGTTTATTCCTGATATAAATTTGACCTTGCAGATTTTACTCTGCAAGGTCTTTTTATGTCTTATAAAAATCTTTAAAGGTTTCCCACAATTTATATAACGGCGTATTTTGAAAATTTTTATTGTTTTTGCAAAATCTATTGATTTTACATTTGTTCTTGGGTATAATAATACCAAATCACGATTTAGTAAATCAAGATTAGATAGCATAAGAGGTGTTTTTTATGTTTATAGGCAGAGAAACCGAGCTAAAATTTCTGAACGATAAATACAATTCAGATGGCGGACAGCTTGTAGTTTTGTATGGCAGACGGCGTGTCGGCAAAACGGAAACCTTAAGAGAATTTTGCAAAGAAAAACCACATGTATTCTTTTCCTGTACTCAGACAACCGACAGGGTGCAACTTCAAAAATTTTCAAAACAAATATTAAAAGAAAACATTCCCGCAAAAAACTACATTACCGAATTTGCCGATTGGGAAAAAGCTTTCGGCGCTGTTCTCGATTTGCCGTATGGGGATAAAAAGAAACTCTTTATCATAGATGAATTCCCGTATATGTGCAAAGGGAACAAGAGCATTCCTTCTATTCTGCAAAATTTGTGGGATACACAACTTCGGGATTCAAATGTTATGATTGTTTTGTGCGGCAGTGCAATGAGTTTTATTGAAAAGGAAATTCTTGCCGAAAAAAATCCGCTCTACGGTCGTGCTACCGGAATTTTCAAAATGAAAGAAATGGGATTTTACGATGCAGCTAAATTCTTTACCGCATATTCCGAACGGGACAAAGTTATTGCTTATTCTGTTCTTGGCGGTATCCCCCACTATTTAAGGCAATGGAATCCGAAACTAACTATTGAAGAAAATATTAAACAAAACATTTTGACCAAAGGTTGTGTTCTATACAGCGAGGTTGATTTTCTTCTTCATCAGGAACTTCGGGAAACGCCTGTATATAACTCTATCATTGAAGCGGTAGCACTTGGAAATACAACTTTAAACAATATCAGTCAAAAGTCACTCATTGAGGATACTTCCAAAACAAGCGTTTATTTAAAAAATCTGATTGAACTCGGCATTGTGGAACGAGAATTTTCTGTTGATGCAAAGATAAAAGAACAGGCAAACGGTAACAGAGGAACATATAAATTAACAGATAACTTCTTCCGATTCTGGTATGCATTCGGTTTTGCAAATTTTTCACAGCTTGAGGACGGCGATGTTGACGGCGTTTACGAATATATTGTAAAGCCCGAACTCCATAAATTTGCATCAGTCGCATTTGAAGATGTATGCCGTGAGTTTGTTCGGAAAATGCAGAAAAATAACGAACTGCCGTTCCGATATTCCAAAATGGGACGGTGGACAGGTAAGACAACAATAAGGGATAAAAACACAGCAAACGGACTTAGAATCGGAGAAACAGAAATAGATATTTTATGTATCGACCAAAAAGCAGAAAATTATTTAGTTGGGGAATGCAAATTCAAAAAAGAAGCATTTACCTATGCAGAATATCTGAACACACTTGCAAAATTAACACCATTGAAGGAAAAGACACAGTTTTATTATGCATTGTTCTCTGAAAACGGTTTTGATGAAAAGATAACAGCCGATACAAAATCAAGTGGCACACTTCTCTTTTCCCTTGAACAAATTGTCAATTACAGTTGACATATATTTTGAATTAACCTAAAAACCGCTCTCGAATATGAGGTATAATAATAGCAAAAATATAATTAAGCCTAAGTGTTTGCAGAGTGCTTTTTATAAGAATTTATATTCACACAGAAAAATGACAAGCTGAGATTTTTCAACTTGTCATTTTTATTTTTGGTCATGGTTATTTAATTATTTGAATGGTTTTGCAAAGCTGCAAAATTTATTAACATAGCTTGATTAAAATTTTAATCAGGATTTTATGCATTTACATAAGAAATTATCACATTAAGATGTAACGGAAAATCTGCTTTCACACGCTTTTCTATGAGCTTCTTCTCTGCGTCTGTTTTTGTATCCGAAATTTTAATGTCCACACGGTTTCTTGTGGGAGCTTCAGCAATTGTAAAATTTTCCACACCGTAACCTCTGACAATTCTTTTGAAATCGTCGGGAGTGCATTTTCCGCCGACCTTCTGCTCAGATATTTTAAGCATTTCCCTTCGTTTTTCAAGCGGATAATCGGCATTGATTTTACCGACAAATCTCTCCCTTTCGGTAATTCCGCAGTTTTCCGCTGTGTCAATAAACAACTCCCGTTCCATAGTTTCAAGCATATCAAATTCCGTGTTCAAACCCTCTGCATATGCCAAAAGCTCCGCTCTGATATTTGATTTTGCCGTAACTTTGTAAAGTCCCGTACTTTCTAATTTGGTTTTCATCGAATCAAAGCTGTTCATCACTTCACCCCAATCGTAACTGTACCGACAGTAAAGCATTGCGACTTTGCCACCGTCACATCCTGCATATCCGTGTTCCAGTTGTAGTTGGTTATACAACCCGTGTCAATCAGTCTTGCGCCGAGTTCCGACAATCTGAATGTTCCGCCGATAGGGATTGAATTCACATATTCCGCAAAGGCATTTTTGAGCAACTCCTTGACTTCACCTGAAGAATATCCGTCCTCCGCATAGGCAACAACGCTCATATTGCAGGCGGTACGCTGGGCATTCGCCACAATAACATCAACATTAAGCTCTCTCTGCTTTTCCAAAAGCGACTGAACCTTTGCAACAACATTCGTACCCAATGATGCATCCGCACCCGTAACATAGACATTAACCGTACCTACGCCCCTCGCTTTGCCGACGGCACTCGCCTTTGCAACACCGTCAACCGTGAGTGCAAGCTGTTCGTAATATGCCGCATTCGTGCCGTTGGAGGTGTTTATATATGTATCTCTTATGCGTTTGCGAAGTTCATCGTCCGTTTCGGCATCGCAACCGCCCGTAAATTTCTCACGGTTTGTAACCGTTTCAATCTCTGTCGGCACACTCACGGGAACAACCGCACAGCCAAGCCCGATATTACCGTTACTTCCCGCCTGTTCAGCCTCGGCATAAACACTCACAAGCGTGTTGCCTGCACTGATTTCTTCATCTTCGGTTGTCACAAAGCGAACAGGAACTGTATCAGCGGTAGCCACAACGCACCCCTTTGGAATTACAATATCGTGACTGCACGGCTGAGAAATATTGAAGGTAATTTCGCCCGTTGACTTCATCGCCTTTTTGCGTTCAATACCTCTCTGCGATGCGAGTTTATCAAGGCATTCACCGCTTGCGCTCACTGCAAACATCTGTCTTTTCCACCACTCAAGATTCGTCTGCAGCTTAAAAATCTCGCCGGCAAGCACCTTGAGCCTGATTGCAATGTCGCTCACCTCGTTAAAGCTGTCGCCCGTTTCATGCTCATAGGCATTCTTCATTCTGCCGTAAATTTCATCATAGGTTTCCATTTATCTGCACCTCCTTTGTAATATCGTCAACCGTAAGGTCAATCGTAATCTGTCTGCCAACCGACTTAACGCTTGCATAGGTATTTTTCATTTTTGCAAGCGATTCATTGGCAAGCAGTTCAGTCTGCTTTGCCGAGAGTGTTTTGTCCTGCAAAAGCACCTTTGAACCGAAATTTCTGTCATAGACAAATCCGCCGAGTTTTGCCGAAATGCAAAGCACAGCCTGTTGGAATTTTGCGTCACTCCCCTCAAGCAATACCGTATTGCCCGAAGAGCCGATAACGATATCACCGTTTTTAATCATCGTATCCCTCATACTACACCGCCTTGCCGTTGATAAGAACCCTGCCGTCATTTTTCAGCACAATACTCGCTCCGCCCTTTGAAGAGAGCATAACCTCGCCCTCATCAAGTTCAACATTTTTTGCAAGCACGCCAAGACTCACTTCACCGTTAGCAAGCGGCAAAACAACCGCCGACTCTCCCACGGGAACAACGCTTGCAAAGCCATACGGCACGCAACATTTTATCCCCCTGTGTTCTTCCGAGGAATCCACCGAAACCGTGTTTCCCGAACTTTTCACACCGCCCTTTTCGGCTTTCGGGGCGGTAATCGAATTTTTAGTTATGTAATTCATCAGCCACATCGCCGTTCTCCTTTCCAAGCACAACCGTTGTGCTTTCACCGTTTTTTCCAAGTGAATATTTAATGCTTTTCACAACCAAGCCCTCTCTTTTTCCGATGAGAGAGTCATCAATCACAGCCCTTCTGCCGACAACTCCGCACAAACATTTTGCACATTCAAGCATTATTTCAAAGCTCTGCCTGTTGCCGTTTTCAATCATTCTGTCGGCTGTTTTTACCGCATTGTTGTCGAGAAAAGCGTTTACATATCTCACCCTTTTAATCCTGTCGGCAACGCATTTGTTGCTTATAACGCTCTTGTAACCACCGTATTCCTCGGTGCGTAGTTTGACCTGCGAAATCACCTTGCACGGCTTTATGTACTCACGGAGAGATGTGTAGCCTACTCCGTTTCTGCCGAACACAATCGGCTTTGCACCGCCGTAAGTTCCGCACATCAAAGCAAATCCCGCACCCGTAATTCTCGGACTTTTCCCGTATCTGCCGTTGCAGAATTTTTCAAGCACCTGCCACTCGGTCATGCCCTTTTCAATTTTGATTGTGCCCATAAACGGATGTTCGTCACCGTCATATCCGACAATTCCGAACGGCTTTAAATGCCTTTCAAAAATGAACTTTGCCGCCGGGTTCACATATGTAACAGGCTCTGCCTCATTGTCGAGAAGCCTTCCGGCAAGACTTCTTGCACTCAGCCTTACAATCGCACCGTCGGTTCTCACAATGCTGACAATCTCATCAGCCTGTCCCACAAACACAAGCGACTTGCCGTCATAAGCCTCAAGTATATCGGCATTTCTGAACTTCTCGTCATACGGCACAGTCATCACAAGCTCATCGGCAGGCACATCAACATCTGCCGAAATTTCTGCCGTGAGAACATTTTTAATTTCACACCTTTTGCCGTTTTTATCAGTAAAAAAGTAAGTCAGCACAGCTTAACCCTCCTTGTTCCGAGGTTTTCATCGGGGAACTTAACATCGGGATTCAGCCGCACAAGCTCGTCAATTTTCACCCCTGTTTTGTATGCAATGTCCCACAGGGTTTGTCCGTTTTCACAGTCAAAATATGTAATTACCGTTTTCTGCTTTTTTTCCATAACCTCACGGAACACAAAGCTGTATTCAAGCACATTCGGCTTTGGCTCGCCCTTTATTTCAAGCTTTTCAAACACAACATAAATGCTCGGCAGGTTCGGAACCGAGAGCACTTCTTTTCCGCTGTTTCTGAACACCTCAAACAGCCTTTCAAACTGTTCTGCACAATCCTCGCCGTACAGCTGTCCCGAACCGCTGATTTTCATATTCTTCCGACCCATATCCTGAACGGAAGATTCGCCGAACGGACTTTTCATTTCTGCAACGCTCCTGTCACATTCAAAGCTGATATTCTGCGGATTGTGATGCCACACATATTCACCGAATTTCATCGGCACCGGTTTCATCGGCTTTTCGCCTCCTCTTCTTCGTCAAGTCTGCGACTGTAACGACGGCTTTCCCTTTCAAGGAATTCACCGAACATTTCGGTATCTTTACCGCCGTTCTCAGACTCCGCAAGCCTGTAAAGTTCGTCTGAATTTTTATCATTCATATAATTTTCCTCTCGTCGGCACTGATTTTCACGGTTGCAAGAATACTTCCGCTGCCCTGAGTAACGCTTGAAAATTCAAGCACTTTGCAATCCGTGTAAATGATTTTCTTCTTTGCAAGGTCAAGTTCAAGACTCTTAAAGCTGTCACGCTCCAAAAACGGAGTTTTATCCGTAATCTTCATCACAAAGGTAAGTTCCCATTCATTTGAAACAATCCTTTCAACGGGCTTGTCATTGAAAAATTCCTTGATTTCCGTGAAGGAGTTCTTTCTTGTACAGGTTGCCTTTTCAACGCCGCCGAGAATTTTTCCCTCACATTTCAGCATGGCATTTCCGCAATTTTCAAATTCAAAGCCGTCCATTTAAACCTCCTCGCAAAGACAGAATTCCATATTAAAACTCACCGTTCTGTAAATTGCGTTCATATCGGGATCAAATTCAATTGACGCCGCCTCGCTGTGGGTAATCGTCTTTTCCGCATCGGCAGTTTTAAGTCCGAGAAGAATTTCACTTACCACTTCCGAAAGACCGCTTCCGTTCTCGGTTGCAGGAGCATACACCCTAATTTCAACTCCTGCATTGTAGCTTTCACCCTTGATAGACGGCGAAAGGTATCCGCCGATATAACTTTTCTCCGTTGACATATCTCTCACCGACACAACGGCAATCATTCCGTTCACGGGTGACGGTGCTTCATCAGAGCCGTATTCTCTTATAAATCTGACATTTTTCAAAGCCTCATTTACCTTTAATCCTGCAATAATACGGTCAACCTGTTTCTCAATTCGATTCAAAATCATCCCTCGTTTCTTCTCTGTATGCACACAGAACAGCCCTTACATAAATCGGATTGTCCTTCACATAATATTTTTCGCACCTTTTAACAGTATATTTACCGTTTTCACTTTCTATTACGCTTTTTTCCGAATCAAGCAGAACATCGGGCGGTGCAATAAATAAAAACAGCTTTGTTTTTCTCATACCCAGTTTATGCCGTACACTGTCATAATTCTGATTGCTGTTGTATCTCAAAGGTGAAATAAAAGCCTTTGTCCTAACCGATTTACCGCCGTTTTTAACGGTAACATCACAGCCGTATCTGTTTAATATTTTCCCGATAGACGGTGAAATATTCATCATATCACCCCAAGCAAAAATTTTTCTCTGCCGATAAGGTCCTGCGACTTGTCGGCATATTCCCTCCACAGCTTTTCGGCACGGCTTTCGCCGTCCGCAGATGATGAAATTTTCAAATCACCTGCGGAAAAAGAAGAAATGCTGTCATCATTGCAAAGGGAATACAACTTAAAAGCGTAAACGGCACACAGGTTTTCAAGTCTTAATTCGTCATCTTCCGAAAGATTTCCCTTCGTCACAATCGAATTAACATACACCACGGCATCGTCAATAATGCTTTTCCATTTGTATGCTTCAGCACCGTCAATACCGCTGTATAAGGCAAAACGCTTTGTAATGTTTGCAATGTTCAAGGCAATCCCTCCTTAACAGCTCATCACCTTTGACGCCTCTGTAAAGATTTTTGAAAAACCGGCGGTACAGGTAACTGCTGCTCTTTCAAGCTGACGGTCAATAAGCTTGTCGTAATCTGTAACAACACCGCCTGCCTGAACCATTTCAAGCGCACAGTTTTTGTCAAGACCGATAATCTTACCGCCCTCAAGCTCAGGAGTGTGAAGAAGGCTTGCACCGAGAGGTGTAATCATTCTGCCCGTAGCCTGAAAATCAAGACCTGCGTTTGAATCCTGAAGCTGAGAAAGCGAAAGAATCTTCTGCATTTCGGGGGTTGACGCAAGAATTGTGTTGAGTTCATACGGGGCAAGCTCTGTCCAGAGCTTTAAAAGGTCCTCATATGTAACCTTGCCGCCTGTTGCAACATTAAGTGTGCCGGCGGGATTTTCATTGCCGTCACCGTTCACAAGCACATCAATCGCATCTTTAAGCTGTGCTCTTGCAATATATGCGCCAATCTGATTGAGTGTTACGGTAAAGAGGTCAAGACGCTGAAAGCGAAGCGCCTCATATGATGCAACAAGCATTCTGCCACGCTTGTGAAGCTTAACAAGGTTTTCTCTTGTCTTAACCTCAGTCTGCGGAATCTTAGCGCCCTCGCCGACGAGTTTAAGGCTCTTGTCATCCTCACTCGGAACAGATGCAATACTGCGGTAATCCATACCCTCAATGTCTGTCACGGTTGCCACAAGATTTGGGAGAATATCCGCTCTCTCCATACCCTGCATAACGGCTCTGCTCACATATTCGGGGAAAAGTGCCGCAGAGTTTGAACTCTGGAAAAACTTTTCAACGCAGTCGCTGTTTCTGCCCTTCACCTTAATGTCAAAGCGTTTGAGCTGACGGGAAAATGCGTCAAGTCCCTCAAGCGCAGTGCCTCTGTAATTTTCTGACGGATCAAGCTTTTCAAGTGCGCCCGAAATTCCGCCCTTTGTCTGATACATACCCTTTTCAATTGTAATATTTTCAAAATTTGCCATAATATCTTCCTCCCCTTATCAAAGAATAAATCCGACTGATGTGTCTGTTGAATCAAGCACAAGGTACTCTCTGCCGGTTGTTGTAACCGACACGCCGCCGTCTGCCGTTGCAGAAAGCTTTTTGTAGCCGACGGCGATTTTCTTGTCGCTCTTAACCTTTACATAGCCCGAAAGCTGAACAACCGCATAACCGCCTCTCACGCTTACGCACACACCGCAAAAGTTCTCGCTTGCGCCACATTTTGCAACTGTGCCGTTGTCCTTCATCTTAACAGGCACGCCTGCCTCTGTAAGTGTTTCGTCTGCAATAAATGTTGCGGCATTTTCGCCGAATCCGTTAAAATTTACATTCATAATAATACCTCCGTTAAATACTGAACTGACCGTTTTCCACGGTGTTATTTCTCTTGTCCTGCTTACAGTAAAGCTGCGGAACAGGCTCAAAAGCTGCTTTCTTTTTCTTTTCAAATGCTGACTTAAATTCTCTGAGCTGTTCAATTGTCATGCTCTTTGCAACGCTCTCCATTGTTTCCCCCGAAATGTCAGGCTGAACAAAAGCGGCAAGCCCCACAACATCACGGGTAAGGCTTTCACGGTACAGCACACCGTCCTTAGCCGACTTTTTAAGCCCGTCAATATATTCGCACAACTTTCTGCTGTCGCTCTCATCAAGTGTAAAAGCCTTTTTGTTTTCAATGGCTTTAAGAATTTTCTCCATATCATTTTCCTTTCCAAAAATTTTGTGACTTTTCGTAATGCCTGCCCTCTTTTGTGACGGCACGGCAACAAAGCTCCATTCGTATGCGTCATACGGGTTCACAAGTTCACCGCAACAAAGCTTTGAGCCGTAAACCTCACCCTTTTTGTGAGTACACATCGAGATGTCCTCACCGCACACATTGCACACAACCCTGCCAACGGCACAGCCAACGCTTACTTCCTTGATAATTCCGCTGTCAATCGCAAGGATAATATCCCTGTTGCTCTCACAAACGGGAAGATATGCCCTTGCCTTGAGCCTGTAGTAATCGTCACCCAAAGCCGTTTTCTGACCGTCAATTTTCTCAACCTTACAGCTGAAAATTCTTGCCATCTGATTTTTGGCACTCGGATTGTGGTCAATAATTCCCGTCTTGCCGACAAAAAGCTTTTCAAGCTCATAAAGCGAATCTGTTGTAAAGCGTTCGCCGTCACGGTCAACATCGTTGTCACACAGCACAACCGAAAACGCATACACCTCATTTTTTGCAAGATTTCGCCTTGTAAAGCGGTTAATCAGTTCGAGTTCATCATCACCGACAGTCTGATTTTCACCGTCAACAACGCCCGAAACACCGCTTTTAATAAGTTTGTTATCCTTCATTCTGCACCTCCGCTCCAATCTGTCTTTCAATGTTCATCGCATTTGCATTGTTAAGTCTTGCCTGAGAAAGCTCAACCGCATCCTGAAGATTAATCTTGTCCCACTCAATCTTAAAGCTGTCGTTATAACCGCACATTTTAAGATGAGCCGACACAATTTTTGTAATCACGGGTTCAAGCACGGTGCGGTAGTAGGCAAGCTCGCTTGTGAGAATATCCGCCTGCTGTTCGCTCATTCTCTCCGTACTCGACCACGAAATTCCGAGCAAAAACGGCGGAATACCAAGCTTTGCGATAATCTGCTCAAGAATATGCCTTACGGGAATGTCGCAGTCGGGCATATCGCTTTCAGCACCGATAACCTTAATGCTGACATCGCCGACCGACACAAAATCACACACGCTGTCGCTTCTCATCGCCTTTTTCCACTCATCGGCAACCGCCTGTGCATTTTCTCTGCTCACAGCCGAACCGTTTGAATCGGGATTGAGAGTAACCGCAAAACGGATATCGCCAACCCTCTCCCAGTTTGTTTTTACCGACTCAAAAATCCTCAAAAGTATTGAGCTGACAAACGGCAGACCGCTGAGTATGGAAGTACCGCACACCGTACCCGGCTTTGGATTAAGCAGGGTTGCAAAAATCCTTTCCGGATGCTTAGGTTCTTCGGCTGTACCGTTGCCGAGTGTGTAAACCGCAAGCTTCAGCGGAGAAGAATCCGCTCTGATTTCAACATCATCAAGGCTTGCATTGTACAATGCGCAAATTCCTTCACCGTCACTATCGGGAACAATCTCACCGACCGCCTGTCCGTAGGTGAGAAGCGAATCAAGATAGCAAAGTACAAAGCTTTCAAGTCCCGTCATTTCACCGTTTGTGCGGACATTTTTAACAAAGCTGTCGGCAATCTTCTGACTTTCAGCCGATGAAGTCACAATTTTGAATCCGCCGATAAGTCTGATAATTTTGCAGAGTGCCGCATCAATAATCGGCACAGACTCACGCAAAGTTGTGTACAGCTGCCTTTCCGTTCTCGTCTGAACGGCAAATCGTGAGAAAATCGGCGAATTATTTCTCGTTTCTCTCAAAACGGTCTGCACCGTCTTTATGCTCTCGGTCTTTTTATTTTTTCTGCCAAGCCTCAAGCTGTTTCCTCCTGTCTTTTGGCTGCAACGGCAAAAAATCCGTCACAACCGTAAATTTTCGTAGCGACAAAATATCTTATGTCGTCCATTGCATGGTCGTTTTCCTTAACAGGTGCGTCACTGCGCCCCGAACCGTCCCAACGGTAAAGCGAAAACTCCCGTCTTGCGGCTCTGCAATTTTTGCAGATTCTGATTTTTCTGTCCTTCAAAGCCTGCGAAGTCTGTCTTATGCCGTTGATAACATTGTTTTCAGCCGACACAACCATGTATTTTCCGTGCCGTCTTATAACCTCAATAAAGCTTGCGGCAGACGGATCGACAATCACACATTCGATTTTCCGACCGTCAATCAGCTTTTCAAGTCCGTCATAATGCTCCTCGTCGGTCTTTTGAAAGCCCTGAGTGCGAGAGTTGAAGTAGTATTCGTCAACCCTGTACCACACACCGTTTTTTCTGCCCCACAAACCGAATGATGCGGGATTTACAGTACCGTAATCGCACGATACCGCCCAGCTTTCAATGTCTGACGGAATATCGCAGTACATCTTTTCATTGTCCATAAACGGATAAACCGCACCGAAAACGGCTACCCATCTGCCTTTTACGAACCTCTCGTAAAACACACCCGAGTACAGACTTTCATACCTCTTGATAACCTCAGGCTTCAAAGACGGGTTGTCCTGCATTGTAAAGTGCAGATACAACGCATTTTTGTCACCGCACTTTTTAATCCACTCACGGTAGAACCAATGCTCAGGAAATTCGGGATTGCAGTTAAACCAAAATCTTGAACCCGACACGGAACATCTCGCCAATGCCTGTTCAACGAACGACCTCGGCATCAACGCAACCTCGTCAAAAAGCACACCCGAAAGCGTCATACCCTGAATAAGCGATGCGGATGACTCGTCCTTGCCTCCGAAAAGATAAAACCTGTTCATCACTCCGTTAACGCTCACGGTCAAAATATTCTGCGACAGCTTTTCTTCACACTTAAAACCGAGTGATTTCAAAATCGGAATCACGGGCGTAATCATATTTCGCCTTAAAGAACGGATTGTCTTTCCGCAAAGTGCAAAGTCCGAATTTGCAAAATCGTAAAAGCTCCACAGAATGAAAGACAGCGACATACAAAATGTCTTTCCGCTGCGCACAGCACCGTCACAGATGATTGCGTCCCTGTCACGAAAAGCAGACTCCCTGTTCCACCACGAAAGCACGGTAAGCTGTTTTTTAGAAAAAGCTTTAATTTCCATTTTCCTTGTCATTCACCGCCCTTGCGCTGTTTGAAATGGCGTCAAAAAGCTGTTTTGCGCCTGTTTCATGCTCACCGCCGGCACCGAGTTTTTCAAGTGCCTTTAGCCTGTCAAAAAATTTGATTTCCATTGAACCGTCCTTCGGTCTTTTAATCTCTGACACAAGGAACAGGTCCATGCCCTCAAGATCCTCCTTGCTCGGATCACTTTTGTAAAGCAAAGAAATTGCATCGCAAATGCTCCCGAAAGCCAACCGCTGATACCCTGCCGCCGCCATGTTGGCAAGGGATTTTTCTCTCAGCCGTGACAGCCGTTCAAGCTCGGCTGAAATTTCGGGACGGCAGATAAGCTCTTCACCCTTCTGCTCACAATCCCCCGTGTAGCCTGCCTTTTCTGCGGCAAGCTCGGAATTTCCCGAACCGAGAAATAAACTGCAAAACTTTTTTTCCCTGCCTGTCAATTTTCTGATATCTCGTCACCTCCGTTTTTCAAGAGGCTTTATCAACGCCCCTCACTTATACCTGCAAAATTCAAAAAAATTGCATACTTTAATGCATTTTTCCAAAAATATTTTTCAAAAGATAATTTTTCTTCTAAAATCATTCAGCAAAGACCTTCACCTGCCCCCCTAACAGCAAGCCGCCTTTCCCAAATCAGGTAATAAAAAAACCGTGTGTACTTTTTCTGTACACACGGTTTTGTGTTATAGTCGGTATATTTACTTGAGCATTTTAAGGATTTCGTCCTTTTCACGATAGCCGACAGCCTTGTTGACAAGCTGACCGTTTTTGAACACCATAAAAGTCGGGATACTCGACACATTATACTGCATTGTAAGGTCGGGTTCTTCGTCAACATTAACCTTGCCGACAAGAATTTTGCCGTCATATTCGTCAGCGATTTCTTTCACAATCGGGGCAATCATCTTGCACGGACCGCACCATGTTGCCCAAAAGTCTACAAGCACGGGAATATCCGACTGCAAAACCTCCTGCTCAAAAGTTTCTTTGTAAAGCTCTATTTCCATAATAATCCTCCTGTTCGGTTATTTTAATCTTTAGATTTGTAGTAAAGCATACAATGACAAAAGCCCTCGAAATCAGGATCGGCAATCTGCTCTTTGAATTCCTTGCACATACACTTGTATTCCTCTGTACGCTGAATTCTGCACGGGCAGTAACCGCCTGTCCTCTTCAAGCCCTCTTTAACTGTCTTTACTGTTTCTTTGTCGGGATTAAGTGTTATTTTCATCTGCTCACCCCACAATTTTTACGGCATTTGCCGTTAATCTCTTCCCTTGACTATACTATATATCGCAACCCTAAAATTGTCAAGCGGCGGTGTGTCACCGCACCCCGTTCGTGTAGATAGTTTCTGTAATGCAAAACATATTATGCCCGAGCGTAACATTGCCACCGTCTGTACCATTCAATGTAGCGGCGAACCGTGTTCGCCCTTTGTTTTATGTGCAAACATAAAACAAGCCGTAGGGGCGTTCATTGGACGCCCGCCTTGATGAAATTATTTGTTTTATGTGTATATTATGATGTGATGAAAATTGTGTATTCTAATGTAGCGGTAAATTTCCGACATTTATATAATTTAATTCACCATAAAATCTGTACTGTTACTTGCAAGTGTTCATCGGATCACCTACTGAATTGTGAAAACAGTAACTAAAATTATCTTTATTATTTGCCGTATAAAAAAACTCTGTTAAATTTTTCAAAAATTGCATTAAAATATACATTTTTTCGCCTTTTGTGCTTATAAGCGGAGGCGATTTTATGACAAACTTTTTTATGGTTCCAAACGAGGTGTTTGACCTCAATCTAAAACCGCAACAGTTCGCTGTTTTATGCTACATACTCAAATGCTGTGACGAATCGAACACCTGTTATCCGTCCATACACACCATTGCAGAGGCGTGTGCAATCTCCGACAACACCGTTAGGGAAAGCATAAAATTCCTTTGCAAAAGAAAAATCATTACCAAATCGGGCGGTTTTACGGTCGGCAAATACGGCAAGATTCAGTCATCGTCCTATCTGTTCTCGATCAACCCGAATTTTTATGACGAAGGTTTCGGCAGGGACAACCTTGTCGAATATTACAAAAACGAAAGCTCTGCCACCTCATAATCTGCAACGACACACTCTGCGAATATCACTTCATACCCCATGTAAAATACTGCACCCCCCTGCTTCAAATATTACACCCATGGGGTTCAGAATTTGCACCTCCCCCCTTCAGAATTTGAACCCGTCCCCTTCAGAATTTGAAGCCTAATAATACCCATAGAAAAAGACTAAGAGAAAAATACCCAAGGAACAATACCAAATGAATAACTGCGATGAGTGGAATCGAGAGCGAATACTGACGAATTGCATACTTGTAATCGCAGAAATCTGTGTTATACTTAAGTTGAAAATAATTTGATGAGGTGATAGCATGGTAATAAGAGAGGTTCAGGACAGAGATTTCGTTCAGCTTGCGGAAATGAGATGGACCCATGCTGTTGAGGACGACGAAACTTACGGTGAACACAACACCGACGGTGTAACAAAATCGGTATTTATCGAGGAGTTCGTTGCCTTTTTATACACAAACAAGGAATATAAAATCTTCGTTGCCGAAGATGAGAATGCAAAAATTCTTTCGGCAATGTTTGTATATCTTATTCCGACAATTCCCACCCCGAATGCAAAGCGTGAATTTATTGCGTATCTCACAAAGGTGTTCACGCTTGAAGAATATCGTGGCAAGGGTATCGGCACTCGACTGCTCGATTATGTAAAGAAGTACCTTTCGTCAATCAACTGCGAACTTGTCTTTGCATGGCCAAGCAAAAATTCGGCAGAATGGTATAAATCTCATGGGTTTTCCGACACCAACGAAATTTTTGAGTGCAGATTATAACAATAAAAAATATAAGAGAACAATCGGGTAACAGATTTACTGAATGTAAACTTCTGCTACCCGATTCTTATTCTATACCGAGAATATCATGGAAATATTTAAGCGTGGAATATTTGTATTTTCGTTCAAAAGATTTTTTGTCAAGCATTTTTAAGCTGACATAACACTTCGGATACACTTTTTTATAAGCATCTTTTTTAAAATATTACGAACAAATAAAATAACAAAAAAAACGGCACCCCGATTTTACTCGGAGTGCCGTAATTAATTTTGATTACAGAATCAGAATCGTGTTGAGTGTGGAATATTCCGCATTATTTAGCGTAAGCAGAATCTCCGCCGATCTGACCGTCGATACCTGTAAATCCGCTTGCGCAGCATACATATACTCTCATGTTAGCCTTAGCAAGTTCCGGAACTGTAAGTGTACCGTCAGTAACATACTTAACATCACCTGTAACAGCGTCAACATACTTGCCGTTAGGAATGTTCTTGAATGTTGCACCTGAAGAAATTGAAACGAGTGCAAGGCTGTCTGTGTTGTCGTCAGTATAACGGCGAACATAAGACATATCGCCACCTGTTACATATGTGCTTGATGCTGTGTACTGTCCCTTCTGGAGAGCGGGGATAGCACGACGAATAGCATTAACCTTTGAAAGGTGCTTACTGAGCGGGCTTGCAAGAGTGTCAGCAACAGTGCCTGATGCTGTGTACTCACTGAAGTCAGTAGCGTTTACAGTACCCTCAAGATAATCACCGAAGTATGCACGACCTGAGTTTTCAAGAGAAATAAGTGTACCCTTATCAATAAGCTCACCCTTCTTGAACTCAACTTCCGAACCATAGTATACGCAAGGAATACCACGGAATGTGAACATAAGATCCATATTCTCTGCCCATGTCTGTGTACCGCCTGTGAAACGAGTTGTTTCATCCGGCTGTTCAGGAGCATAGTCGTGTGAATCAACATACATTACGCTGTATGTTGCATCATTGTAATACTGGTCATTGTTAATAGCGAAGTTATAAGCGTTCTTAGCGCTACCGAACATTCTGTGCATCTGGAAGTCAATTGCATCCATGCCTGATGCCATAGAACGGTCGGAACCGTGATATGTAATACCGTCAAGGTAAGCGTTGTCGCTCTTTGGCTGTGTAGAATCCATATCACCGTTGTAATTATCTTCTTCAAGATAATGCTGAAGAACGAGGTTCATGTTGTCGTTGATTTCTGAAGCTGATGTGCCCCAGTTCCAGCTGTCTGCCCACTTAGAGTTAGACTCTTTCCATGTGTAGTAAGGAGTTGACTCCTCGGCATGGCCACGATACCAAACTGATGTGTATCTTGTGCAGATTTCGCCGAACATATAGAAGTTAGGCTTGCCTGCTGCCTTAGCAGCGTCCATAAGCTGATCATTGAACATAATGTTGAGAGATACTCTCGGAATGTGACGAACAGTATCAACACGGAAGCCGTCAACGCCCATATCCATATACTTTGAATATGAATCTACAACATATTCTGCAACTGCAGGGTTCTCTGTGTTAAGGTCAACGCAGTCACCTGCAATCTGGCTGAACTTTGTTGTCCAGTCATCATAGTTAGGACTCTGGAAATAGCCTGTATGATAGTAGTTGTTCGGGTTGTAAGTATCACTCTGTGAAATCTTATCCATAGAGAAGTCCTTAGCTGCAGGCTGAGGTCCTGTTGAGTTACCGTTGTCGCCTGAGTAAGTAACATTCTTCATAAGATTAAGTCTCTGCTGATACTGAACACCCGGCTTCTGAGCCCAGTATTCCTCAGGTGACTTAAGGCCGTATGTATCAAGAAGATACTGTGTAGGAATCAATGACTCCTGAAGGTTGCCAAGGTCTTTAGTTGTATCCTTTGTGAAAAGATCACAGAAGTGTGCTTCACCAAAGTTACCTGTGTGCTGAAGAACTACGTCCTGAATAATCTTCATGCCCTTCTGGTGAGCATCGTGAATAAGATCCTCGTATGTGTAGTCTGAGCTTTCATAACGAGCATCAACTGTTGACAAATCCATAGCATGATAGCCGTGGTAGTCATAGCCTGATCCGTTTGTAACAACAGGTGTTACCCAGATTGCGCTGAAGCCGAGAGCCTTGATGTAGTCGAGCTTTTCGCCAAGACCCTTGAAGTCACCACGCCATGCAGGGTCGTCATCACCGTTGCCGGCTGTGCCGTCATCCCAGCAGTGAACATCGTTGCCTGTATCTCCGTCATAGAAACGGGTTGTCATAACGAAGTAAATTGTTTCTTCACGCATATCAACGCTGCCAATCGGATCCGGCTCGTCAGGGTTGTATTTTGACCATTTACCGTTTTCACAGTACCAGTCTGCGCTTGCAGCAGATTCAAGTTTTTTCTCCGAAGAATACTGCTTGCCGTTAGCGTCTGTAACAATGGCATTTACCTTTGTAACATCTGCTACATGGTAGTTATACCACTTGTCACCCTTTGTCATTTTCTCACCGGGGTAAGACTTTGACATGGCGCTGTTTGTGGGGAGCGAGTTCCACAAATATACATATGGCTGTGTACCGTCACTCATTCTTACATGAATTGTGATGCCTGTTTCTGTTGTATCCGCAGATACAGCGTCAGAGTCGGAACTCTGAGCTGCATTTACAGAAATTACTCCTGCGGTTACAACCATCATCACAGCAAGAACAAGTGCGCACAGCTTCTTTATTCTTGTCATAGGTATATCTCCAATCTTTCTTTTACTTAATGTTTGGATTATTTAAGGTTTACAACGATTTTCTGAATGATTGTTGCATCCTTAACACTGATTGTACCGTCACCGTCAAGGTCGCAAATTTTGAGGTCAAGTGTTTCGAGAGCCGGAACACCCGAAATTCCTACAATTGACTTCTGAAGATATGTTGAGTCCATAACAGTTACTTCTCCGTCACCGTCAACATCGCCACGAAGTCTTTCGGGAGCTGTTGTAGGCTGAACTGTTGTTGGCTGAGGAGTTGTAGGTTTAACAGTTGTTGGCTGTGGAGTTGTAGGCTTAACAGTTGTAGGCTGAACTGTTGTTGGCTGAGGAGCAGTTGTAGGAACAACAACTGTTGTAGGCTCAGTAACATCGTCTGCAGCTGTGTAAGTATAAGTCTTGTTTATTGTGCTGTTGTCAGAACTCTGTACATAAACATTAACCTTGTATTCACCCTTCATTGTAGGAACGAATGTGTAAATGTTGTTGAGTGTGTAGTAAGGTGTGTTCTGAACACCGTTAGGATCAGTTACAACATACTTGTAGAAAAGAAGGTTAGTACCTGTCTTACCGCCGCCTGCCTTAACTGTTACAGTAGCAGTTGAGTTAACCTTGATAAGGTTAAGGTTTGCAGGAGTAACGCTCTTGATGATTGGCTTAACAAGTGCTGAGTCGTCCTTAACTTCAAGAGTCATTGTACGGTTGTTTGTGTTGCCGTCTGTGTCCTTAAAGTCAAATGTAATTGTGTATTCACCTGCAACTGTAGGAGTCCATGTTACTGACTTAGCAGAAGAGAAGTCGGAAAGTGTTGATGTTCCGCCCTGTGCGTTAGTAACAGAGAACTTGTAGCTTACTGCTGCGCCGCTCTTATTGGCAGCAGTTGCAGAAAGCTGTACATCTGTACCTGTGTAGATGTTTGATGCAGGATCAGCAGTGAATTCCTTAACCTGGAGAGGGCTTGTATCGTAAACAGACCATTGATTAGTCTTGTTGTTGTATATATAGCCGTCCTTTGCAGTAAGGTCTGATGTCTGTGACTGACCGCTGTTGCTGAAGATGCATTTTGCATATGACTTTGATGCGGTGTACTGATAGATGTTGCCGCCGATGCTTGTCATCTTTACGCCCGGCCATGAGCCGTTGCTGTCAGTACTGCCGTTCCACATATAAACTACCGGTGTTGCCCAACCTGCCTCGTTGTTGAGGTAAACAGTTGTGCCTTCACCGCTGGGAGTTGTTGCTGTTGTAGCAGTTGTTGCTGTTGTTGCGCTTGTAGGTGTCTGAACAGTTGGACCCTGTGAAGGAGCACCTGCATAATCCGACCATGTACCCTTTGAAAGGTCATAGATTTTGCCGTGACCCGGGTATGTAAGGTCTTTTGTCTGATTTGAGCCGTCGTTGAAGATTACCTTTGTATAATCCTTGTCAAGAGTGTAGGAATATACGCCGTCTTCAACCTTTGTCATTGCCTTGCCCGGCCAAGATGCGTTGTTGCCGAGGCCGTCAGTCCACATATAGCAGTTAACATTCGACCAGCCGTTGTTTACCCTAACGTAAACAGTATCGCCTGTTGCAGCAGAAGCACTGACTACACCGACGAATACGGTTGAAACCGCCAGCATAAGGCAAAGCACAAGGCACATGATTTTGTGTTGTCTTTTTACCATTTTGATTTCCTCCAGAATTATTTTTTTGTTGCACGTGTGAAGCTACTCAACACTACTCCACAATTACTCTTTAATTCTACATTATTGAACCGCTAATAATTTTCCTTTAAAGAATAATAAAATTTCTTGCGTCACAAATTATTCACATTCAAATTGTGCATAATAGACAATGAAACAATAATTAGCAAAAAAACAGGATAATAAAAGCAAATAGTCAGATGTTTGGTTAGCAACATCTGACTTTATTTGCAGTTTCATGTCAAAAAATTTTCATTTGATTACTTCTTTTTGATTTTGTCCCAATAGGCTTTGAACGCCTGCTCGTTTTTATTTCTTCCGTATTCATAATACTTCTTGTCCTTTAGGGCATCGGGCAGATATTGTTGCTCAACATAATGGTTCGGAAAATCGTGGGGATAAAGATAGAACTGTCCCTTGTTTGGATTGTCATCTCCGTCACAGTGCCTGTTCTGCAATTGTCTGGGTACAGGACCCGAGTTACCTGTTCTTATGTCAGCCAAAGCTCTGTTTATACCCATATATGCCGAGTTGGACTTTGGGGCATTGCACACCATAACCACAGCATCGGCAAGCGGAATTCTCGCCTCGGGAAGTCCGACAGCCTGTGCTATATCAACGCACGACTTTACAATCGGCAAAAGCTGTGGATACGCAAGTCCCACATCCTCGCTCGCACACACCATAAGTCTGCGACACGCACTCGGCAGATCGCCTGCCTCAAGCAGTCTTGCAAGATAGTGAAGTGCGGCATCGGGATCGCTTCCACGCATACTTTTCTGATAAGCCGAAATAATATCGTAATGCTCATCGCCCTCACGGTCATATCTGACCGCACTTTTCTGCACAAGCTGTTCAACGGTTTCAAGTCTTACAACCTTTTTTCCGTCAATTTCATCTGTTGCAATCACGGAAAGCTCAACGGCATTCATAGCCTTGCGAACATCTCCTCCGCAACCCGATGCTATTTTCTTTGCACATTCTTCGGGCATTTCAATATCCGTACCGCTCTCCTCGGCAAGAAAATCACTTGCACGGTAAACCGCCTTTTCAACCTCATCCGGCTCAACCGGCTTAAATTCGAAAACAGTCGAACGGCTCAAAATTGCGTTATATACATAAAAATACGGATTTTCGGTTGTTGACGCAATCAGCGTGATACTGCCGTTTTCAATGTATTCGAGCAAAGTCTGCTGTTGCTTTTTATTAAAATACTGAATTTCGTCAAGATAGAGCAGAATTCCGTTAAGCCCCGAAAAAGTGTTAAGCTGTGCAACAATCTCCTTTATGTCGGCAGTTGAAGCCGTTGTGCCGTTAAGCTTTTTGAGGGTACGGTTTGTCTTTTTGGCAATATATGTGGCAAGCGTAGTTTTTCCGACCCCCGAAGGACCGTAGAAAATAAGATTCGGAATATCTCCGCTTTCAATAATTTTACGCAAAGGTCTGTCGGGTGCAATAAGATGCTTTTGTCCCACAATGTCATCAATTGTCTTTGGACGAATCCTGTCCGCAAGCGGTTTGTTCATAATTTTTCTCCCATGACTTCAAGTTGCGTATTTAATGTCAAGCCTCGTTGTTCTCGGCTCTTCTAATATAGTACATTTGTTCGGGTAATTTGTCAAGCAAAAGTTACCGCTATTTTGTAGCGGCGAGCCGCCGTTTGGGGGGATAATATCCGCCCAAACGGGTTGTGGGATTATACAAAACCTCTGCGTGATTTACACGGTTTAGTCCTCGCCGGTCGTTATTTTTGGGTGCAGAACCTCGGCTCTTCTGTTTTGCACAATAAATTAAATTTGTATATAGCTGGATTCTTTCTATTTTGGTATTGATTTTAGTATAAAATAGGTGTATTATGACTTTGATATGCGGACGGGTGAATTTTTTCAGTGGTCCGCACCTTGTTTTTAAATATTGGTTAAGAGGAAAATTTATGAGGATTATAATTGTTGGATGCGGAAAGGTTGGCTCTTCAATAGCGTCGGAGCTTAATTTGGAGGGGCATGAAATATCCGTAGTCGATATTAACCACGGTGCAGTCGATAAACTTGCAAATTCGCTTGATGTTCTCGGCATAGAGGGAAACGGTGCAACATATGATGTGCTTATTGAGGCAGGCGCAGAGTATGCCGATTTGCTTATTGCCGCAACCGCAAGGGATGAAATCAATCTGTATTCGTGCCTTATGGCTAAGGCGGCAGGCGTTACCCACACAATTGCAAGAGTGCGTAATCCCGAATACACAAACGACCTTTACAGAATCAAAGAGCATCTCGGTCTTTCTATGGCAATCAATCCCGAACAGACCGCCGCTAATGAAATCAGTCGTCTGTTAAGATTTTCGGGTGCGCTTGAAATTGATTCGTTCTCAAAGGGCGTTGTTGAGCTTATCAAGGTAACTGTACCGCAGAATTCGTCAATTGTCGGAACTGCTTTGAACAGAGTTGACAACCTCAGAGGTAAGGTGAGAATCTGTACGGTTGAGAGAGGGGATGAGATGTTCATTCCTAACGGTGATTTTGTTATTAACGGCGGTGACAGAATTTCTGTTGTTGCAAAGCCCGAAATTGCCGCAAAATTCTTTAAGCGTATCAGTATTGCAATCGGCAGAAGTAAGGATGTTATCCTTCTCGGCGGCGGCAAGGTTTCGTTCTACCTTGCAAAGACGCTTATTAAATCGGGTGCGAATGTCAAAATTATCGAGAAAAATCCCGAACGCTGCAACTTTCTTTCGGAGGCTATACCTGGGGCTGTTATAATTCAGGGCGATTGCATGGATCAGTCGCTGTTGCTTTCGGAGGGTGTTGAACACGCTGACGGCATTGCCGCTCTTATGGATTATGACGAAGAAAATATTATCATAACGATGTACCTAAAGGGCATTACAAAGGCAAAATTGATTACTAAGGTAAATAATGCGTCATTTGATCCGCTTTTGCATGATCAGAATTTTGAATGTATTATTCATCCAAAGAGCCTTACAGGCGAATATATTGCAAGATATATCAGAGCGATGCAGAATACGGGCGACAGCAATGTTGAATCGCTTTACCGCCTTAACGACGACAAGGTTGAGGCTCTTGAATTCAAGGTTAATGCGGAATCAAGGGTTACGAATGTTCCGATTATGAGCCTTAATCTGAAGGCTAATCTTCAGATTATCTGCATTAACAGAGGCGGAAAAATTATTCTTCCGCAAGGTACGGATGTGATTAAACCTGAGGACACGGTAATTGTGCTTACCATGCAAAAAGGTCTTAGCAAGCTTGAAGATATTGTAAAGCGTTGAGGGGAGCATAATGAACAAACGATTAATTGTGTATATCCTCGGCTGGGTTCTTATTGTCGAGGGTGCGGCTATGCAGATTGCAACCGTTACTTCATTTATATACGGCGAACACGAGGGACTTTATTTTCTTGGAGTAGGTGCTTTGTCGGCACTTTTGGGCTTGCTTGCCGTAAAAGTAAAAAAGCCGAAAAATCCCGTGCTTTATCAGAAGGCAGGCTTTGCGGCTACTGCGTTAAGCTGGATTCTTATGTCTTTTGTAGGATGTTTTCCGTTCTGGCTGAGCGGTGAGATTCCGAGTTTTATTGACGCTTTTTACGAAACCGTGTCGGGCTTTACAACAACAGGTTCAACTATACTTACCGATGTTGAGGCATTGAGCCACGGAATGCTTATGTGGCGAAGCTTTCTCCATTGGTTGGGCGGTATGGGCGTAATCGTGTTCTTGCTTGCGATTATCCCGAAGCTCGGCGGTCAGCAGAATATTTTCCTTATGAAAGCCGAGAGCCCCGGCCCGATTGTGGGCAAGGCTGTTCCGAAAATGAGAAATTACGCAATGATGCTCTACGGAATTTATTTCGGCTTGACTGCACTTGAATTTATATTTCTGATTGTAGGCAAAATGCCTGTTTTTGACGCACTTAACATCAGCTTTGCAACGGCAGGTACGGGCGGTTTCGGTGTTACCAACGCAGGTATTGCGTCATACAGCAATTATCTGCAAACCGTTATTGCTGTATTTATGATGCTGTTCGGAATTAATTTTTCCGTGTATATCCTCATTCTTGCGAAGAAGTTTAAGCAGGCTTTCCGCATTCAGGAGCTGTGGGTTTATTTCGGAATTATCGTGCTGTCAACAGCCTTGATTGCGTTTAACATCAGGTCACTTTATCCGAGTGCTTATGATGCGGTTCACCAGAGCTTTTTCTATGTTTCGTCAATTATCACGACAACAGGTTTTGGTTTGACGGATGTCAATAACTGGCCTGAATTTTCAAAAACTGTGATTATGATTATCACATTTATCGGTGCAATGGCAGGCAGTACAGGCGGCGGTTTTAAGGTTTCAAGAGTTATTTTGCTCTTTAAGGAAACACGAAAGGAGTTTTCACTCCTCATTCATCCGAGAAATGTTAAGACCGTTAAAATGGACGGCAAGACGATTGACCACAACATTATGAGGTCAACTTCAATTTTCCTTGTGCTGTACATCGGAATCTTTGCGTTAAGCTGGCTTGTGCTTTCGCTTGACCAGACGGATTTTGTGACGAATTTCACGGCTGTTGCCGCAAATATCAACAACACAGGTCCGGGTCTTGGAATGGTTGGCCCTGTCGGCAACTATTCGGAATTCAGTATTTTGTCAAAAATTATTTTGATTTTCGATATGTTAGCAGGCAGACTCGAATTGTTCCCGTTGATGTTGCTGTTCGCCCCGTCAGCGTGGAAAAAGTCGTAAGTAAATTGAAAAGATTATAATAAAGATCGGGAAGACAGTTTGCAAAATGCAAAACAATGTCTTCCCGACTGTTTTTTATATGCGGAACTGGGTGCAGCGACACGCTGCCGGCGGCTCGCCGTCAATTTAAAAGCACATCTGCAATTGCGTTGCCTAACAGACTGCCTGAGTAGGTTGCCTCGTCAATGGAATTTGATTCTGTGCCGACTTCTATTAACAGCGAACCGTTGCAGACATATTCATTGTATGCAAAGTAGTCGAAATTCAGCGGTCTGGTCATATCGGGGTAGAGGGTTTCGGCTTTGTCCTGAATTTTCAGGGCAAAGTTTAAATTTTCCTCCCAGCAGTCAAAACCCCGTTCACCGTCTGTGTCGCAACCCGCAAGAATCATAATCTGCGCACCCTTTTTGCCGTTGTATGTAAACACGGGCTTAACCTTGTTTTCGTCCGTTCCGATTGCATCACGGTGCAGGTCGATAACAACCTTTATATCGGGATATTTTTCAAGATTTTTATACACTGTGTCAACACTTCGGTCATACGAACCGTTGTAGGATTCATCATGAATTGTCGTGTCATGAACCGTTTTTATTCCACGCTTGTTGAGCTGTTCGGTGAGTGCATCTCCGACTGCCACAACATTGAAATCGTTGTTGTTTGTGCGTGAATAAAAGCTGTCATAAAAAAAGTCAACATCTTCGTCAAGATATGCTTCGCTTGTGTGGGTGTGGTAGATTAGAACCTGTGGTGAGTTTATGCCCTTGTCAATTGAAAACGGCAGTTTTGCCGAAAGAAGTCCGTCAAAGTCAAGCGACAGCCCCGTTTTATTTTTGACAAAGCAGTTGTCAACCTGAGTTCCCGTGTCGCCTATGGTGCGTTCCTCAACCGTGTATTTGTTCTCGCCGTCATGGTTGCCGTAGGAATCGTAATAGGTGCTTTTGTCACGCTTGTGATTTTTTTGGACTGTGGGTTCTGTGTCGGCTGATTCTGTGGGCTTTTGGTCGGAAGCTGTCGGCTTTTCCGTCTTTGAATTTTCAAGCTTGTATTCTCCGTTTGTGAGAGTAAAAGCGGCAGCGGCAAGTGCCGCAGGATTCTGTGATTCAAAGCAGAGAGGCAGTCTGTATATAACGCTTAAAACAGCCGTTGTCAACAGTACAACGGCTGTGCTTGTTTTTAAGGCTTTTTTCAGTTTCTTTTTTGATGTTCCTTCACTTTTCACAAAATCACCTGCAATCCGTACATATGTTGGCTATCGGTTTCTGCAATAAATATATGCTGTGCCGTAGGTGAATATGTGTAAATATGCGTGGATTTACATTAACGAGATGAGGTCGGGCAAATCAAATTCATTTTGCAGCGCTCCGTTGAGTGCAAAGGCTATGAGCCTTGAGGCTCTTTCCGTGAGCAGGTCAATTTCTCTTGGAATGACTACAAGCTGTCTGCCTTGCGGCATAAGCATTTTCTGCGTTTTTCGGTTGCAGTCATTGCCGAGAATGTCAACCGCAAGCGTTTGTGCGTCAACAACGGTCGGCACTCCGATTGCAATAACAGGAACTCCGATTGTTTCCTTTGTGATTTTGGTTCGGTGGTTGCCCACCCCAGCACCGGGTGAGATTCCCGTGTCGCTTATCTGAAGTGTACAGCCGAGCCTTTCGGTTCTGCGTGAGGCGAGTGCGTCAATTGCAACAACGGCTGTCGGTCTTATCCGCCGTACAATGCTGAGAATGTATTCGCCTGTTTCAATGCCCGTCTGTCCCGTGACTCCCGTCTGCATTACGGCAACGGGGCGAAGTCGGTCAAGTCCCGTTGAACGGGCAATTTCTCCGCCTATGTGACGGGTGGCAAGCACTCGTCGGCTTGTTTTCGGTCCGAGTGAGTCGGGAGTGATTTCCATGTTGCCGAGACCTGCCACAAGCACAAGTCCGTTTACGGGCAACAGCCGTTTGATTTCATTGCCGACGGTTTCAAGCCGTTTGTCGGTTTCGGTAAAATTGTCGGTCAGTGACGGCAACTCAATTGTAATGTATGTGCCGATTTCCTTGCCGAGTGCCTGTCTTGCCTTTTGGTTCTTTACAATCAGCCGTGAAATTTCAAGACCGTTTTCACTGTATTTTTTGAATTCAATACCGCCTGTGTTTTCTCCTGCAATTTCTCTTGCCTCAATTGCAAGGTCGGTTCTGAACTGCAAAATAATCCCCCGTTTCGCAAATTTGTTTGTATATTGTTATTATTGTGCAATTTTATATTATGTATTCTATTTACAAGACTATTTTGTTTTGTTATAATCTTAACGCAGGTATCTACTGCTTTTAGGCAGTAGATACTCCCGAAATTCAGTTGACACTGAATTTCTAAGGAGCTGACGCTCCTCTGCGTAGATTGCAATCTATCACAAAGAAAAAGAGATAGATTATAATTCTAAAACAAACACACATCTTTACATTATATGCAGGTGATTTTATGAACAAAAAATTTGTTGAAAAATTTACCGCAGTGGTTTCTGCGGTGTGTATGATTTCGGTCGGCATTGCAAGCGTAAATGCGGCTGAAATTGATGACGGTTTTGAGTCGGTCACAAAGAATGCACAATCTTCGGATTCGTCTTTTCCGTCTGCATATTCCGCAATCGGCTATTCGCTTGTTGACGAAAACGGACTTCCGAGTAATTTCAGCTCAAAAAATCTCGGCTTTGTAACACCTATCAAGGCTCAGCAGTATAACGATTGCTGGGCGGTTGCAGGCACAGAAGGCTTTGAAACAAAGCTCTTGAAGCTTGGCTATCCCGTTACCGAGATGTCACATGACCACGCAAACGCAAGTTCTACAACACAGACAAACGGCAAGGGCTGGCAGAGAAAATACCGTGACGGCGGATTTACAAATATTTATCCCGGCTATCTCACCTCATGGCAGGGCGGTGCAGAGATTGCCGATGTCGGTAAGATTGATTTTTCAAAAAATATTCACGGCGATGATATGACAGCCGACAAGACTAAATACGGCACAACAAAACTGCGTTATCTTGACGGCGCTGATTCAAACGAAATCAAGCAGGCAATTATCGACAACGGCTCGGTGACAGCGTCATATGCCACATCAAACAAGTGCTTTAACAATGCAGGCACAACCTACTTTATGCCACAGTCATATGACGGCGACTATGTCGGTCACACAATCAGCATTGTGGGTTGGAACGATAATCTCAACAGGTACAGATTTTCTAACGGAACAGGTGTGTTGCCGCAGAACAACGGAGCATGGCTTGTGCGCAACAGCTGGGGCGACAACAACACAATGGGCGGTTATTTCTGGCTTTCATATGAGGATAAGTACATTTTCGGCGAAAAGTATTCCCCGAATTTCACAATTGACGAGGTGACGGAGATTACCGACGATATGACATTGTTGCAGGATGAACGCTACGGTGCTACATACAGCTTTAATTATGTTGACAGCAATGACATTACATTCATCAATTGCTTTGATTTTGGCGAAAACAGCCGTACACTTGATAAGGTGCTTTTTGAAACAAAGAGCAACGGTGCAGATTATGAGATTTACTACATTCCCGTAAGAGACGGTGTTCCCTCAAATGATGAAAGTGAATGGAAGTCTGTTGCATCGGGCAAGGTTGCATACAGCGGTTATCAGTCTGTTGATGCAAACGGATTTGTTGCACCGCTAGGAAGAGGTGCAGTCGGTGTGAGAATCAAAACAAATTCAGAGGAATTAAGTCAGCTTGGTGTAGGCGAATGGCTTACAAGTGCAACAAAAATGACATTCCTCAATGATTCATCTTACGGCGACAGCTACATTAAATGTGACGGCGCAACATGTGAACTGCTCGACTGGTATAAAACCGAGAGAGATGATATGCTCGGCGGTACATTTGTTATCAAAGCTGTGGCGCTCAAAAATGATAAGATTTTGAACGGCGATGTTGACCTTGACGGAGATATTGCCGTTAAGGACGCAACCCTTGTTCAGAAGTATATAGTAAAGCTTGAACAGCTTGACAACACGCAGCTTTGCAATGCCGATTGTGACGGTGACGGAGATATCACGGTTGCCGATGCCACGAAAATTCAGAAAATAGTTGTGGGAATTAATTAAAATTGAAAATGGACGGCGAGCCGCCGTTCTCGGTTCGTGAATACAGTCGTTTCAAGGCGAGAGCGTAGATGCCCGAGCAGAAGTTTTTTTAAATTGAAAGTTGAAAATGGAAAATTGAGAATTGCGGTCGGGCAGACAGTTTGCAAAATGCAAATCATTGTCGCCCGACTGTTTTTGTATATATAGAAGTTGCGTTTAAATATAGGGGCGGATAATGATTTCCATACGGACAAAAATTTTAACATAACAAAAATTGCATCAGAGCCTTTCTCGGGCATCTGATGCAATCTCTTTATCTAACTATCTTCTCAAATAGACAGCGGTGGCACACCGCCGACCTTAATTTTCCATTTTCAACTCAGAACAAAAATTACTTATTTTTATTCCGGATGTATTCGTCAATAGCGGCTGCGGCTGTTTTGCCTGCACCCATTGCGAGGATAACCGTTGCGGCGCCTGTTACAGCGTCACCGCCTGCATATACGCCCTCACGGGATGTAAGACCGTTTTCGTCAGCGATGATACCGCCCCACTTCTGAGTGTCAAGTCCCTTTGTTGTAGCCTTGATAAGCGGGTTAGGTGATGTACCGATTGAAATAACAACAGCGTCAACATCAAGAACGAACTCACTGCCGGGGATTTCAACAGGTCTTCTTCTGCCGCTTGCGTCAGGCTCGCCGAGTTCCATCTTAATGCACTTCATACCCGTTACGAACTCATCTTCGTTGCCGAGAATTTCAACAGGGTTATTGAGGAGCTTGAAGATAATTCCCTCTTCCTTGGCATGCTCAACTTCTTCCTTACGGGCAGGAAGCTCTTCTTCGCTTCTTCTGTAAACAATATAAACCTCTTCTGCGCCAAGACGCTTTGCACAACGAGCGGCATCCATTGCAACATTACCGCCGCCGACAACTGCAACCTTCTTTGCGTGCATAATCGGAGTTGTGCTGTCATCCTTATAAGCCTTCATAAGGTTTGTTCTTGTGAGGAACTCATTTGCCGAGTAAACACCGCAAAGGTTCTCACCGGGGATATTCATAAATCTCGGAAGACCTGCGCCCGAACCGATAAATACTGACTCAAAGCCGTAATCGTCCATAAGCTCGTCAATTGAGAGAACTCTGCCGATAACCATATTTGTTTCAACCTTAACACCGAGCTCCTTAAGTGTGTCAACTTCCTTCTGAACGATTGACTTGGGAAGTCTGAACTCAGGGATACCGTAAACGAGAACACCGCCTGCAAGGTGAAGAGCCTCAAATACTGTTACATCGTAACCCTTCTTTGCAAGGTCGCCTGCACAGGTAAGACCTGCAGGACCTGAACCGACGATAGCAACCTTGTGACCGTTTGACTCAGGCTTATTTACCTTAACATCTGTCTGAGCGTTGTGCCAGTCGGCAACAAATCTCTCAAGTCTGCCGATTCCGACAGGCTCAGTCTTGATGCCTCTTACGCACTTTGACTCACACTGTGACTCCTGCGGACAAACACGGCCGCAAACAGCAGGAAGTGAGCTTGACTGCGAAATTACATCATAAGCGCCTGCAAAGTTGCCCTGGGCAACCTCTTTGATAAAATCAGGGATTGCAATATGTACGGGACAACCGTTTACACAAGGTCTGTGTTTACAGTTAAGGCAACGCTGTGCCTCCTCAATTGCAACTTCTTCCGTGTAGCCTGTTGCTACCTCAAGAAAGTTTTTATTTCTTACATTAGGATCCTGTGATGGCATAGGAGCCTTTTTTGGTGACATATTTGGCATGATTACTCAACCTCCTTCTTGAACAGATTACATGTTTCTTCGTATGCATGACGCTCAAACGGCTTGTACATTGCGCCACGCTTCATAGCCTCGTCAAAATCAACCTTAAAGCCGTCAAAGTCGGGGCCGTCAACACAGGCAAACTTTGTCTGTCCGTCAACTGTAAGACGACAGCCGCCGCACATACCTGTGCCGTCAATCATAATCGGGTTCATGGAAACTGTTGTGGGAATATTGTAAGGCTTTGTTGTTTTAACAACAAACTTCATCATGATAAGCGGACCGATTGTAATAACGAGGTCATAGTCCTCGCCTGCCTTAATCATCTCTTCGAGAGGAGCTGTAACAACGCCCTTTTGACCGTATGAACCGTCATCTGTCATAAGAATAAACTTGTCTGAGCAAGCCTTGAATTCATCTTCAAGAATAACAAGATCCTTGTTTCTGAAACCGACAATTGAGTGAACCTCACAGCCGATTTCGTGGAGCTTTTCGGCAACCGGAAGTGCAATTGCACAGCCAACGCCGCCGCCTACAACGCAAACCTTTTTAAGACCGTCTGTATGTGTGGGAACACCGAGAGGGCCTACAAAATCGTGAATATAATCGCCTTCGTTAAGGTGATTGAGCTTTTCTGTTGTTGCACCGACAATCTGGAAGATAATACGAACTGTGCCGGCCTCTCTGTCATAGCCTGCAACCGTAAGCGGAATACGCTCACCGTTCTCGTCAACACGGAGAATGATGAACTGTCCGGGCTCTGCCTTTTTGGCAATAAGCGGAGCGTCAATTTCCATAAGTGTAACGGTTGGATTCAGAGATTTTTTCTTAACTATCTTGTACATTTTTCTCTTTTCCTTTCGCAATTGAATTCACATCAGTAGCGGCGAACAGTGTTCGCCAATCATTTCAAGTGGAAACTTGAAATGACTGAAATAACAATATGAAAAGTCTGAATTATCAGACCTTTCCGTCCGAGCATATCGAACCTTTTCCTATAAAATAAAAATCGGAATATGCCTAATGTATTCCGAACACCTTGTCGAATTAATTTTAGCACAATTATATCTGCGTTTCAAGTGAATTTTGATGATTTTTACATATAATCTTTGCCATTTCACCAAACAAATAGCCGATTCTGCCGTTATTTTTTTCACAACCCCCCAAAAAGCACAATCCAATCAATTTTTTGAACCGAAGAATAATTTTTGCACATATGAAAACCCTAAAAAAAGAATACAAATGAAAGGAACGGTCATATGTCGGGAAACAAAAGAAAGGTTGTACTTGTGGGAACGGGAATGGTCGGAATGAGCTTTGCCTATGCGGCACTCAATCAAAATGTGTGTGATGAGCTCATTATGATTGACCTCAACGAAAAGCGTGCCGAGGGCGAGGCAATGGATTTGAACCACGGGCTTGCATTTTCGCATTCAAGCATGAAAATCCGTTGCGGAGGTTACGGTGAATGTGCCGACGCCGACATTGTTGTAATCTGCGCAGGTACAAATCAAAAGCCCACCGAAAGCAGGCTTCAGCTTTTGCAGAAAAACGCAGTTGTATTTTCTTCAATTGTGCCAAAGGTTGTGCAAAGCGGTTTTGAGGGAATTTTCCTTGTTGCGACAAACCCCGTTGACATTATGACACGGGTGACCTATGAACTTTCGGGATTCAATGCGTCAAAAATCATCGGCACGGGAACTACCCTTGACACGGCACGGCTCAGATATCTTCTCGGTGAATATTTTGAGGTTGACCCACGCAACATTCACGCATATGTAATAGGCGAACACGGAGACAGCGAATTTGTTCCGTGGAGTCAGGCACTCCTTGCCGCCAAACCGCTGAAGGATGTCATGCGTGATAACCCAAAATCGTACTATATGGAGGAGCTTGAGCAGATAAGCGATGATGTGCGTTGTGCCGCCCACAAAATCATTGAGGCAAAGGGAGCAACCTACTACGGCATCGGTATGTCAATCGTTCGTATCGTCCGTGCAATTCTTCAAGATGAAAACAGCGTTCTGACAGTATCGGTTCGTCTGCGTGGCGAATACGGCGGCAAGAAAGATGTGTTCATCGGCAACCCGTGCATAGTGAGCGCAAACGGTGCAAAACGCATTTTGGAACTTAAATTAACCGAACAGGAATTGCAAAAGTTAGATAACTCCTGCACAATTCTGAATGACAACTTTAAGAAATTGAAATTATAAAAAACCTGTATTGTCTGTAGGGGGGATAATATCCGCCCTACGAAACAGCAACGACTTTTATATAAAAAATCGCATCAGATCTTTTTCGGGCATCTGATGCGATTTCTATATTATACTATCTTCTCGAATTGGTAACGGCGGCTCGCCGTCAACTTTCAATTTGTAATCCATTAAAACGGCAAAAGCCCTAAATCTTCAAGCAAAATCTTGAGTCCAAGCAAAATCAATACTGCACCGCCTAAAAATTCTGCCTTTGACTTATACTTTGCACCGAATACATTGCCTATTTTGATGCCGATAGCCGAAAGTATGAATGTTGTTGTGCCGATGATTGCGATTGCAGGTACGATATCAACATCAATACACGCAAACGAAACGCCTACCGCAAGTGCGTCAATACTTGTTGCAACGGCAAGGGGCAGCATTGTCTTGACCGAAAACGAATCGTCAAGCTGTTCTTCCTCACCGAAAGCCTCTCTTATCATATTTGTACCGATAAGTGCAAGCAGGATGAATGCAATCCAATGGTCAATACTTGTGATGAGCCACTCAAACTGCTTTCCGAGAAGATAACCGATAAGCGGCATAAGCGCCTGAAATCCGCCAAACCACAATCCGACAGTAATTGCGTGTTTAGGTCTTAACTTACGCACGGAGAGTCCCTTGCAAATTGAAACCGCAAATGCATCCATAGACAAGCCGATGCCGAACAGCAGTAATTCCACAAAACTCATAATATTATCCTCCGTTATATTTTAGTCGGCGGTGAAAGGAAACAGAACACCGTTTGCCGACCGTTATTTAATCAAAATGATATTCAGTTGTTTCAATCAGTTTGAAATGGCTCTTTTTAAATTCAATAATTCCTGCTTTTTTCAGTTCACCGAGTGCTCTTGAAAGTGATGCTCTGTCAACCGCAAGATAGTTTGCAAGCTCGTCACGGGAGAACGGCAGATCAACCTCACAGCTACGCTCACGCCTGCAATAGATTTGAAGAAGGTGCATAAATTTGCCCTTGATACTTCGCTTTGAAAGACAGGCAAGGTGTTCCGAAATCTGCAAAAACACCTGTCTTTGTGACGCAAGCATATTGACGAGGATTTTCTGCTGAATCGACGCAAGCGAATCCTCGGTTATAAACATCGGCTCCGGCGGAATAAAAAGAATTTCGCAGTCCTCCCCTGCCATAATTTCAACAAGCGTGTTATAGTAGTCAAACATTGCGTAAAGCGTTCCGCTTGACTCGCCGCTGCGAATTGTTTTGAGCAGACTTTTGTTGCCGTTGTAGTCCACAGAATAAAGGTATGCAGTTCCCGAAAACACAAGTCCCGTCATATGGCTGAACTTGTTTTCAACCCTTGCCGTTTCGCCACGGTTCAGCGACAGATAGTACGGCTTTGCATATTGTATGAACATAAAAATTTCGTGATCCGTCAATCCTGAAAACAACAGCTGATCCCTCAGCTTTGGCAAATGATCACGAGTAAAAACTTCTACATATTTTCTCATTTTATATCACGGCGTGTTGCCGTCCCCCTTCGTTCAAACGGTTTGCAACGAAAAAAACCGTAATTTGTACATCGGCACACAATTCGCCCTCTTAATCGTTACGGAACAAACCGTTTTTCTTCTCTTCTGTTTAAGTCAATTCGTTCAAATTATTCAAATTAGATTATATCACAAAACATTGCAATTGCAACCGTTTTCCCCTCGTGACGGGAAATTAAAAAAATTTCAAAAATTTTTCTGAAAATTGCATAAAACAATGCATTTTTTCGTGTTTTTGCCTCTTTAAGTGGAGGTGTAACAATGATTATCTATGACAAACGAAAACCAAAAACTTTTGACGGTGCAAACTGCGTCGGCATCACGGGTGAAAATCTTGCCGAAACACAGGAATTTTTAATTCTGGGAATGTGCGACATTACGGTTGACTACTTCATTCATCTGCGTTTTGCCGACGGCAGTGTAAATTCGGTAATTCCCGACAGCATCGCAATTGATGAAACAGGCACAAAACTTGTGTGGAAGGTCAGAAAAAACGACATTTTCATGCACGGCTATTTTGAACTTCAGCTTGAAGGCAGAGGCGAAAACGGCTATGTTTTCCAAACTCAGATCGTCACGCTTTATGCAGACGAGAGTATTCCGATTGAGGACAAAGAGTACCTTAATCCGAACTCAGAAACGCTGAAGCTTCGTGAAGAAACGCAAAAGCTTCTTGACGAAACAAAGCTTTGCCGGACTGAAATTGACAAAACCAAAAAGTTAATTGAACAGTCCGACATTACAAAAAAAGAGGACAACTCAAACAAGGTAAGTGATTCCTCTCAGATTACCGACTATACTCAAAATTATCCGAGTATCAAGTATCTTACCGACAACTACTGGGATAGTGCCGACAGCTACTCGTCAGATGAGGTTGACACTCTGCTTAACGCAAAAGCTGACAACAAACCCCTTAATGAAAGATTAACCCGTATGGATATGAGCATCGGCTCAAAATACGATTCGTCAAATATCGAACTTGGTACAGCTACTCTTACTCCGTACTCTA